>Ga0307515_10020495_pt1 | contig 11791 bp, 10 predicted proteins | sample 17_EM_MG_FD_194513 | JGI IMG/M metagenome (GOLD analysis project Ga0307515, IMG submission 194513) | Populus trichocarpa ectomycorrhiza microbial communities from riparian zone in the Pacific Northwest, United States - 17_EM | ecosystem: Host-associated > Plants > Roots > Unclassified | place...
TGCGCGACCCACCAGGTCGTCGAGGTCTTGCCGTTCGTGCCGGTGACGGCGATCACGGCGTTCAACCGCTGGCTCGGAGAACCCATGAAGCCGCTCGCGAGCGCGCCGGTGCGCGCCTTCAGATCGGGCAGCGCGGCGACGCTGTCGTCATCGGCGCCAAAGGAAAACGCCTCGACACCGACGGCCTCGACCAGGCACGCGCTCGCACCCGCCGCCCGTGCTTGCGATACAAACTGCCGGCCGTCCACCGCATAGCCCGGCCACGCGATGAACGCATCGCCCGGCGTCACGCGCCGGCTGTCGGTCGTGAGCGCGCGCGCACCGCGCTGCGCCAGCCAGCCGAGCGCGGCGTCCACCGAGGCGAGGTGTTGCAAAGCCATCAGAAACTCTCGTCCTCGGCCGGCACTTCGCGCGTGACGATCTGCGTCTTCACGTCCAGATCGGGCTGCACGCCGAGGGTGCGCAGCGTCTGCTGCACCAGGTCGCTGAACACCGGCGCAGCCACATCGCCACCGTACCACTTGCCGGCGGTCGGCGTGTCCACCATGACCGCGACGATGATGCGCGGGTCGCTGATCGGCGCGATGCCGACGAACCACGAGCGGTACTTCTTGGTCGCGTAGCCCTTGCCTTCCTGCTTGTACGCGGTGCCCGACTTGCCGCCCACCGAGTAGCCGATGGTCTGCGCCCTGGGCGCGGTGCCGCCGGGCCCGGTGACGAGGCTGAGCATCTGCCGCACCGTCTTGGCGGTCTCGGGCGAGATCACCTTCAGGCCGCTGACCTTGGCGCCGGCGTCTTGCGCGCTGCTCTTCTCGAGCGTGACCGGGATGAACTCGCCGTCGTGCGCGAACACGGTGTAGGCATGCGCGATCTGGAACAGCGAGGCCGACAGGCCGTAGCCGTAGCTCATCGTCGCCTGCTCGATCGGCTTCCAGGTCTTGAACGGGCGCAGCCGGCCGGTCACCGCGCCGGGGAACGCGATCTGCGGCTTCTGGCCGAAGCCGGCCTGGGTGTAGAGCTCCCACATCTCGCGCGGCTGGAACATCAGCCCCATGCGCATCGCGCCGATGTTGCTCGACTTCTGGATCACCTCGGACACGGTCAGGTCGCCGTGCGCGTGCGAGTCGCTGATCACGAAGCCGCCCATCGAGATCTTGCCGGGCGCGGTGTGGATGATGGTCTCGGGCTTGACGCGGCCGGTCTCGAGCGCCCACGCGGCAATGAAGGGCTTGACGGTCGAGCCGGGCTCGAAGGTGTCGGTCAGCGCGCGGTTGCGCAGCTGCTCGCCGGTGAGGTTGCGGCGGTCGCCGGGTGTGTAGCTCGGGTAGTTCGCGAGCGCGAGCACCTCGCCGCTGCGCGCGTCGAGCACGACCACGCTGCCGGCCTTGGCCTTGTTCTCGGCGACCGCGTCGCGGATGCGCTGGTAGGCGAAGAACTGCACCTTCGAGTCGATGCTGAGTGCCACGTCGCGGCCGTCGACGGCCGCGACGCTGTCGCCGATGTCCTCGATCACGCGGCCGAGGCGATCCTTGATCACGCGGCGCGTGCCGTCACGCCCGGCCAGGTCCTTCTGGTGCGCGAGCTCGATGCCGTCCTGGCCCTTGTCCTCGACGTTGGTGAAGCCGACCACGTGCGTGGCCGCTTCGCCCTCGGGGTACTTGCGCTTGTACTCGCGCACCTGGTGGATGCCCTTCAGGTCGAGGCCGAGCACGTCCTTCGCGACCTGGTCGTCGACCTGGCGGCGCAGCCAGACGTAGTTGTCGTTGCTGTCGAGCCGGTCGGTCAGTTCCTTCGGCGTCATGCCCAGCAGCTTGGCGAGCTGGCGGCGCTGGGCCGGGTCAGCGTCCAGGTCCTTCGGGTCGGCCCACAGCGACGGCGCCGGGATGCTCGACGCGAGAATCAGCCCGTTGCGGTCCAGGATGCGGCCGCGGCTCGCGGGCAGCTCGAGCGTGCGCGCGTAGCGGATCTCGCCCTGGCGCTGGAAGAAATCGGTGCCGATCACCTGCACGTACAGCGCACGGCCGAGCAGGCCGACAAAGCTCAAGCCGACCAGCGCGACCAGGAACTTCGAGCGCCACGGCGGCGTCTTCGAGGCCAGCAGCGGGCTGGTCGAATAGCTGACGGCACGCGAGCTCGCGCCGGGGCCGCGGCCGCGCGCCTTGCTCGACTGGTTCGCTTGCCCGGATGAGCCCTTGATCTTGTCCAGCCAGCTCATGGCGTGCTCCCGCTGGCCGCATTCGCGGCACCCCGCGCGCCGCTGACGTACTGCGTGACGGCCGGGGTCGCGCTGCGCATCGCCAGCTTGTCGCGTGCGGTCTTTTCCACGCGCAAGGGCGTCGCCTGCGATTGCTTCTCGGACTTGAGGCGCTCGAACTCGCTGCCGAGCACGCGCTCTTCGTTGCGCGCCTTGTCGAGGTCGGCGAACAGCCGGCGCGACTCGTGCGAGACACGCACGAGGTAGATCGCGCTGAAGATCAACGCGACGAGCAGCAGCACGTTCAGCCGCGTCATGCCGCGACCTCTGTGCGTTCCGCGACCCGCATCACCGCGGAGCGCGCACGCGGATTGGCACGCACCTCGTCGTCGCTGGGCTTGACGCGCGCGATCGACTTGAGCCGCATCGCCTTCGGCTCGGCGAACGGCGCGCGGCGGTCGAACACGTGCTTGCTCTCGCGCGCGATGAAGGTCTTGACGATGCGGTCTTCGAGCGAGTGAAAGCTGATCACGACCAGCCGCCCGCCGGGCAGCAGCAGATCGAGTGACGCGTTCAGGCCCTGTTCGAGCTCCTCAAGCTCGGCGTTGACGAAAATCCGAAGAGCTTGAAATGTGCGCGTTGCAGGGTTCTGGCCCGCTTCGCGGGTTTTGACCGCACGAGCCACGACGTCGGAAAGCTCCCCTGTGGTTCGAACAGGGTTCCCGCTTTCGCGCCGAGCAACAAGCGCCTTTGCAACCTGTAGAGCAAACCGTTCTTCCCCATAGTCACGAATCACCTCCGTCAATTGGCGCTCGTCGGCGCGGGCCAGAAAGTCCGCCGCGCTTTCGCCGCGGGTCGTGTCCATGCGCATGTCCAGCGGCCCGTCGAAACGGAAGCTGAACCCACGCGCGGGGTCGTCGATCTGCGGCGACGAGACGCCCAGATCCAGCAGCAGGCCATGGACCTTGCTCACGCCTTGTGCCGCCAGCGCATCCGCCATGTGCGCAAAGCTGGTGTGATGAATGGAAAAACGCGGGTCGGTGACCCGCGTTGCATCGTTGGTGGAGGCGGCCGCGACGGCCTGCACATCCCGGTCGATGGCCACCAGCCTTCCGTGAGGCGACAGCCGCTGCAACAGCAGCCGCGAATGCCCGCCGCGGCCATATGTGCCGTCGAGGTAGGTGCCGTCCGGCGAGGTCACGAGCGCATCCACCGCTTCATTGAGCAGGACGGTCGTGTGCTGCCAGGAATCCATGAGAAGGGCGCGCGAAGAGAGGGCTGTGCCGGGGCTCAGAAGCTGAAGTTCTTCAGCGACTCGGGCATGTCCGATTGCATCACGGCGGCTTCGTGCTCGGCATACGCCTTCGCATCCCACAGCTCGAAGTGGCTGCCCATGCCGAGCAGCATCACATCGCGCACCAGGCCGGCCGAGAGGCGCAGCTCGGGCGCGATCAGCACGCGCGAGGACGCGTCGATCTCGACATCCATCGCGTTGCCGAGGAACACGCGCTTCCAGCCCGCGGCCTCCATCGGCAGCGCGGCGACGCGGTCGCGGAAAGCCTCCCACGCCGGGCGCGGAAAGATCAGCAGCGAGCCTCCCGGCTGCTTGGTGACCGTCAGCTGGCTCACACCCATCGCCGTCAGCAGCTCGCGATGACGCGCCGGCACGGCGAGTCGCCCCTTGCCGTCCAACGTCAGAGCCGCGGGCCCCTGGAATACGATGTTTGCCACGAATACCTAAAAAAGTGCACTTTGCGCCACTTTAACGGAAATTCAGACCGGGTCAATCGACTTTCGAAAGAAAAATCAATGGAATCAAAGACTTAGCGACGATTTTGAACGCAATCTTTCGAGAAAATTCGTTCAAAAATAAGGACTTGCGGAAGGCACTGAAAGTAGTGCGTGAGCTAAGAATGCTGTGTGACGGTGCGTAAGCACTCGCTGTGACTACCCTAACTTAGCTCGCGAAGCTCGGAGCAACCTCGCGAAATCCGGAGCAACCTCGCGAAGGCCGGAGCGACCTCGCGAAAAGTGGTACCCCGCACATGGCTTTGCCTAGTGGCAAACCCACAAGATGCCGTAGAACCTCGACCCCACCGAGCAAGACCCCGATTGAGCTCGCGAAGTTCGCATCGACATCCCGTGCCGGAGCGCATCCCAGTCGTGCTCGACCGCGCGGCGCGCCAACTGCTCGCCAACGAGGCCATCGGCGAGGCCGCGTTGCGCTCGCTGCTCGGCGAGCGGAGCTGCCAGCGGCCCAGCCTTGCTCGTCGCCGTAGCGCATGGACGGATTCGCCGGAGGACTACTTCACGTAAATTGCGCGCTTGCCGAACGAGTTGCCGTCGGCTCAGTCCAGCACGCGGACGGTCGCCTCGCGCGGACTGAAACCACCGGGCATCGGAATCTTGCCGCTGGCGATTCCGAAGCGGCCAACGGTGACCTTGACTGGATCGAGCGCGGCCGTAGTCTCGGTGCCGCGCGCAGTCTTGTAGACTTGAACCTACCAGCCCAAGCTTCGCGAATAGCCCACGATCCGGGCGAGCGCACTCGCCTCTTCATCCCGTTCAGCCTGTTCGTCAGAGGCGCCGATTGCCGCGCTGTTCGATACCAGCGTCAATCGGGGCTTGGCAGCCTCGTTGTCAGACGTAACAGTCAACGGACGGGGTTCGAGAGGTAGCGGCAATTGACCAGTGTCGTCGCGCTTTTTCATCTCGATTTCCCCCGGGTCTCAAAACACCTGTACTTTACGACAGCTTTTAGCCCTCCGGAATGACAATTTTCAGACCACGGCCACCGGTACACGGTTCAACCGTCGCTTGAAGTTCTCTACCGCCCGCGCCTCGAAATCACGGTATGGATCGAGGTATTCCGGGATCTTCTTCGGATCATCGTTATTGCCTTCGTGATATTTGCCGTCGTCGTCCTTTCGTTCACTGTGCTGCTGGAACATGTCGATGTAAGCGCGCGGTGAAATCCCCTCGAAGTGCACAAAGCGCACCTTGCGTGCTTTCGAGGTGTCAGTTCCCTTGTCGGCGGTGGGCTCTTCTTCATCAAACGAGATCGAGTCCTCGTGGAGCACAAGGGCGAGACTCTTCTCGTACGGCTCGATGTAGAACACCTCGACAATTCCAGCAGCCACGATGTGGCGCGCACAGCTGTGACACGGAAAGGTTGTCGAAAAGAGTGTCCCGCCGCTCATCGAACGCGCTCCGTTCCGAGCGCTCGCCACGATCGCGTCCATCTCGGCATGGACTGATCGAGAAAACTCGATAAGGTTGTCGAGGCCAGATTGCTTGTAGATGGATTCGGTGAGCTTGAACAGGTCGTCGTCTGTCACTGCGCCCAGGTTGAGTGACTTTTCGTCGCGCAGGCCCTTGACGGTGTCGCTGATCTTCTGCCGCATCAGGTTCTTGTGCTTGACGTTGTGGCAGATGCCACCGTCGACAAAGCACCGCTTGTCGTTTGCGACGTCGAAGCCGTAGAGGCCTCCACCGGCTTTGGGTACGTCGTTGCGCCCTGTAGAAATCACTTCACCATCGACTGCGAAGATCGAGGCCCCGACCTGCCTGGACAGACACGCAGATTTCGCGCCCGCGGCGTGCGCCAGATACATCCCGTACTCCTCCCGGGTGGGAGTGTGGATCTTCTTGCCGTGAACAAGCTCGAGGAACCGCACGAGCGCCGATTTGTAGTGATCCGACCCGACCCGATTGCGAATATAGAGATCTGCCAGCTTGAGCCCCTTCTCCAGCTGCTGCCCCGCTGCTTCGTCTTCCTTGCGATCACGCTTGATGAGCTGGTCCGCTTCAGCGCTTGAAAGTCCGAGCTCTACCAGCAACTGCTTGCGGTTCGCTTTGTAGCTCGTCGTTCCAATCAGATAGAAGAGCCGCCGATAGACAGTCCGAAGCATCAGAATTTCGTCAGGGTGCTTCAGTTGGTCGATGAGATATGCGACCTTTTTCGGAATGACTTCGTCGACTTCAGCGTCGGGCGGCGCATCCGCGAGCCGGTGAACTCCGATCTTCTCCATCGCATGTTCAGCAAGACACGCCTTCCCGAGGCGGATGCGAAGAAGCTTGCCCGCGTCCTGCAGCTCGTTGTATCGGCGGAAGTACGAGCTCGTATTGGCATAGTCCTCAGGCTTGCATCGCCCAGCATCGATCTCGGCGCGGAGGAAGTCGCTGATCTTGATTCTCCGGACAACATATCCAGCATCAACAAGGAGGTTCTCCGTCTCGGAGACGATTTTCGCGATGCCGCAGCCGATAGGCCCAATGAACCCGACGATCAGTTCCTTGGACTCTCGGGTACGAAACTGGGCCATCGAGTTGTCGTCGCCCTCGCTCGCTTTCGCACTCGCGGCTTTCTGAATTGGGATGGTCACTGCTGACATGTTCTTCCTTGTTAAGCACCCTCGCCCTACCAATCGATCCCGTATGGCCGAGTCACCGGACCAATGATCTCCAAGAGATGAGTCATCTTTGGAGCTCTGCCACCTCGATTCACGCAGAGCACCAATCGCGACCAAGCCAAGCAGGCAATTGGGATAGGAGCCGATCATCGCTGATCAGACCCCTTCCCACACCACCCCGCGTGCGGGTCAGCACCGAGCGGCTCGAGAAGTTGAGGTCAGGAGAATTGGGGACTCACGGGCTGTCGAAGTGGGCGATGCTCAGCGCTAGGTTGAGGCCCAGGCGTCCGTTGCGCCAGCTATGTGGCGGCTGTGCGCAATCGCTGCCGTGGCACAGCGGTTGGGTTGGGCGGCCTGGCAGGCGCACTGCCGCCAACGGCGAGGCTGCAGCTCCGCAGCGGGACAGCATTCGACCGCGCCGACGTCACAGCTCGCGCGCAATACGGATTTCGGCCTGGAAACCCGACATGTATCTGCGCCAGATTTCCAAGGACTTACCCGGCTGCAGGCGATGAAGCGTTTTGTTACCGTGCGTCAAGCAAGGGGCATCGATGGCAATTCAACAAGACGACTAAGGAATCCTTTGTCATGACATTTGGCGCGGCGCACGGCAATGCTCACGTCTCCCATGTCTGCTGCTCGCGGGCCAAGACGAATCTCGCCGTCATCGACCTCGGAGCGACGACCCCGCATAAACAGAGTCGCGCTCAACACCTCTTCGGTGCAGCCCGGTGCTTTGAGATTTAGCAATGCGTTCCATTGCCCGACGAAGGACGTCCAATTCTTGATAATGCTGCGCCAAGCGCCAAGTTCGTTGCCTGCTCCGCTGCAGGAGGTAGTCGACTATCGAAAGTCCGGCCTGAGCCTTAACCACGTCGTGGGTTGTCCGCTCGATTGTGGCTATTGCGTACGGCATCTGTTCGACAACTTCGACATGAAGCAGCCGCATCTGGTCATTAGTGATGAAGAGGCAGTCGATCGCCTTGTGTCGCACTGGGCTTTCCGCGCTCACAAGACGCCGATACAGATCTTCAATCGGGCGACCGATCCATTCCTGCCTGGGGTGAAGGAACATCTTTTCGCCACCCTCGATCTGCTCGACAAGCTCGGCTTGACAAATACTGTGCTGGTGATCACAAGGTGGAAAGTCGAACGGCAAGATATCGAGCATCTCGACTCTCTGCGAAACCTTAGGGTGACAGTCCTCGTCACCTGGTCAGGTATCGATGACAAGCGCATCGAGCCGGTTGACAGCCAGATCGCAGAGGCCTCTCTGCAGGCGCTTGCCGCTCACGCGGGACGAACGAAGTCGATTCTTTACTGGCGACCGCTGATTGCAGGTTTGAACGACACCGACGACCACCTGCAGCGAGCCCTTCGATTGGCTGCTCTTGCCGACGCGACTGTGTTCACTGGCCTCTTCTATCGCGACCAGATACGCGCGCATTTTCGGGAAGCTGGGGTGGCGGACCTCTACGACGAGATTGCGCGGCGAAAAATCCTTCCGCAAGAAGTCGAGCGGCGCGTACTGAACGTCTTTGCCAACCGGCCGCTGTTTCGAAAGACATCCTGCGGCGTTGCCTATGCCCATACGATCGCAGACTACAACGGGCACTACGGGATTCAAGACATCTGCGACATTTGCCCAGCCAGACAGGTGGCGCTGTGCGCAGCGAACCACCGCGTGCCCAGCCTGGATCAGGTTCAGGCGCTTGCGGCCATCGCCGGCTTGGGCGCAGACGAGGTCACGATCGATTCTCATCGGATTCAGGTGTCGGAGAGCACCGAGCAGCAGCGCTACTTCATACAGCACTCTCTGAATTTTCAGGTGCATGATCGAGCAACTCCGCATTTGCGGCATCGCCACGGAAGAGCGGAGGTTGGATGGTCTTAGCGACGGATAGATTTTGGGTAGTTGACGTAGAGGGCAACGGCGCCAGCCCGCCTGAGATCGTCGAACTTGCAATGATTGAGGTATCCGGCCTGCGGCTGTCTGGTGTGACACATCGCTGGCTGGTACGTCCGAAGCAAGCGATGAGTCCGATTGCGAGCCGCATTCACGGCCTTAGTGACCACGACGTTGCCGATGCACCGTCGATCGAAGATATCGCAGACGCGGTGCTATCGCTTCTTGGCGATATTCCGATCATCGGTCACAGCGTTCGGGTCGAAGTCGATGCAATTTCGCGGGCCATCCCGCGCTGGGTGCCGCGAGTCGCAGTCGACACACTGAGGCTTGCCAAGGACCTCAAACCCGGGCTTGAGTCTTACTCTCTGGAAAAACTCGGCACTGCGCTCGACCGCACGGCCGAGGCAACAGAGCTGAGCAACGGACAGCATCACTCCGCCTTGTTCGACGCCACCCTGACAGCACTTGTCTTCATCGACTTGCTGTCGGCCGTTTCCGGCTCACGAAGATCCAACGCCTTGCTCGACGCCGACATCTTCGACCAACGCCAGGGCTCTCTCATATGACACGGCAGGTTGTGAAGATCGGCATTGCCGGAACGCATTCCACTGGCAAGTCGACATTTGCCGAATTGCTCGACGGCGAATTGACTGCGCTTGGCTTCAAAGTTGGACGCATTGGTGAGCTCGCTAAGAAGGCGAGAGACCAAGGCTTTCCGATCCTCACCGAGCACACGATAGATAGCACCATGTGGATCATGGCTGAGTGCATGAGGCAGGAAGCAGAGGCGACATTGCTCTACGACGTAGTCATCATCGACAGGCCCGTCCTGGATGCGGTTGGCTACTTGGACGCGGCCTTGGAGGTTTCGAACCGAAGCGTCAATGCGCGTCGCCTGGCAACGCTTCGGGCAATTGCCACGGCGCACACGAGGGAGTACGACCTGCTGGTAGTGACGTCGCTTGAAAAGTCGATCCCCTTAGGCCCGCACCGCGATCAGAACGCGCAGTTTCGAGAAGCCGCCGGTCTTCACATAGCTGGTCTCTCCGAGAACTTGGAAAATCCGACATTGCATCTGACCTCATCAAACGGAGCAGTGCTGAGGACTTCGGCAACTAATCTCGTGCTAAATCGCTTGAGGGTCGCAGGGTAAGCCGCCTCTCTCAAAGTTGCCGCATCAAGCGACTGCGAGATGGGTCCCGACTTCGGGCGCAACGTGCGCCATCAGTTCGAACTCACCGCTCCTGCAACGTGTCTCTTTGGGATAACTGATGGTGTACGTAGCTCTCACTCGCGCTGACTTGCCTGCACCGAGTTCGATGGCCCACATCGCCACACCAGGTTGCTTGTTCCATGCCGACTCCGCAGGTTGCGGTACGAACTGCGTGGCCGTGCGTACCTGATCGTCGTCGCGTTAGCCCCTGACTTTTCCCCGGCCTTCGAAATCTCTGGCAACTCTTCTCGGGGTTAGGTGGGTGACGCGGTAGTTCATCGTCGCAGTCTATAGCTGCATTGGCAACAAATGGTCCTTCGGGCTGTGCTCAAGGTTCAAACGACCATCGCTTGTCATGCTTGTCTGCAGGTCGTCGCCAACCGGTTCGCGTCCATGGCCGCCCCGGCACCGCCTAGGCAGTGTGGCCGCGCAAGAGGGATGTTCAGACTACCGGAATTTCACAAACAGGCCTGCGACCAACAGCAGGCCGCAAAGCATAAGCGGCGCGGAACCTGGCTCTGGAACGGCCGGAATGGGACCCGCTGAGGTCACGTGCACCTGAGCGACCGCGTCGGCAAACACCGAAAGCGACGACAGGCCGGAGTCCAGCGCTACGACGTTGGCAAACGACAGCGCAGCGTCGCCGAGGCTCGTGGCGTCGAAGAAGAGGCGAAGAAGCATTCCGCTGCCGCTGATGCCTGTGGTTGGGCCCAGGAGCGTGTTTGCGATGAATCGATCTTCGCCTGCCGAGTCGTCGGCAACTCCAGGAATGAAGCCTCCTTCGCTTTGGAAAAATGCGCCCTCCTTTTCCCCGGCAAAGTGAAAGATCGGCGCGCTCGAGAGTACGTCCAGTTGATAGGCGAACATATCCGTGGCACCGGTGATCACGACATCGATCTCGAACGACTGGCCGAGTTCCACGGTGGTGTTGACGGGCTGGAACGTAAGCGTTGCCTGCGCCTGCGCTGCCGCAGCCACGAGCCACAGCATCGCGCTCACCAAGAGCTTGGAGCGAAGGTTCAGAAGCGTCATGGGTACCCTTCGAGGTAATCGAATCAGTGGTATCAACGGCACACGGTGCCGACGGCCAGTTGTCTGGAGACGATGACCAGATCGTTGATGTCGACAATTCCGTCGGCATTCAAGTCCGCGGCCGGATCGAAGCCCGTTTGCCCGGTCCGCTTCCCGAAGGACGCGCGCAACCTGACCATGTCGAGACAGTCGACAGCGCCATCCCGGTTTACATCACCAGACACGAGAACTTGGAGAACAGTTCCTCCAGAGATCGGAGGATTGTTGGCGTCTCCGGAGTACAGGGCGATTAGGGGATGTGAGCCGACTGTCGTTGGCTTGAGCGAAAAGGACGCCGCGCCATTCACCAACGAAGTGAATGGCGTCGAGAAGTCACCGTCGATAACCTGGACCTGACCACCTGGAACGCCGCTCGTGCTCGAAACGCTGACGGTCACGATGACAGGGCCGCCGGCCGGCACCACCGCGCTTGATAAGCTCACGCTCACCAGATCGTTCACCGGTCGTCCATTCACGGAATCGAGTGTGACGCTGCCGGACAAGGCCGGCCCCGCCCTACCCGGTATCGACAAGACGTCGACCGTCCCCGTCACGCTTGAATGCCAGATGAACGTGTTCGCTGGCTTGAGTTCTACGAGTGTCGTGTGGGAATAAACACAGGTCGCGATGTCGCCAGAGCAGTTCGGTGTTCCAGTGAATCCCACAAGAGTCGTCTCGAAATACAAGTTCTGCTTGTGTGCGGCCGTCTGATGAGGCTCGTCCTCAAACACCTGCAGGAATGGTCCCTTGTATGTCCTGCCTATTCCATAGTCTCCGTGAATGGCCAGACCGCGGTAGAAGGGATAGTTGTTGCAACCATCTGGATCGCTTAGCGGTCCAGGCGCTAGGCAGTAGAGGTAGCCGTCCGCAGGCGGATCAAACTCGCCTGTGCGCAGCTGGATTGAGTGGTGGGACGCGGGCGTACCCACCTCAACCGGGAAGGGCACTTCGACGTTGTAGAACTTTTGTTGCCAGTTGAAGCCTTGCACTCC
>Ga0307515_10020496_pt1 | contig 11791 bp, 7 predicted proteins | sample 17_EM_MG_FD_194513 | JGI IMG/M metagenome (GOLD analysis project Ga0307515, IMG submission 194513) | Populus trichocarpa ectomycorrhiza microbial communities from riparian zone in the Pacific Northwest, United States - 17_EM | ecosystem: Host-associated > Plants > Roots > Unclassified | place...
GTCGCAATTTTAGCATTTGCGGCAATTTGCAGCAATTTGCTATAAACATATAGATAGGGTAGGCGCGTGCATAGGTAGCCTATGTGTTTGTAGCAAATTGCTGCAAATCGCCGCAAATTGCCAAAATTGCGACTTACGCAGGTTTTGCAGACCCCGATTTTCGTTTGCAACAACGCGCCCAAAAAATTTTTTCCTGATGTTCCCGTATAGCTTTACCGCTACTACTATAGCTATAGCCGTAGCTAGAGCCGTAGTCCTAGCTAGAGCCTAAGTTTAGATCTCCTCCTATATATTATATAAGCCGTATAGTAAACTCTATATAGGCCCTTAAGCGTAAGTAGACTAAAGGGTTAGAAAGTAATCCTCTTATAATAGCGCTAGATTTTAAATAGGGTAGTAAATAATAGGCTAGCCGGTAGAAAGAGATCTAAGAGTACTCCCTACGGCTTAAAGTTATTAAGGAGATTAAGCGGGTTACGTAGGCTTAGAAGGTTAGCGAGGAAGCGACTATATAGTAGGTTAATCTATAGTAGAAGTAGATATTATACTTACTAGATTAGCTTTATAAACGGCTTTAAGGGGGTAAAAGGCTTTAAAATAGTTATATATTACCTATATCTAATTTCTAATAAGATATAAAGGGGTCCTATTAAAGCCTTCGTCTATAGCCCCTAAGAGGCTTATTTTAGTATAGTATAAGTTTAATAAGGTACTTTAGAGTACTTATATAATAGCGGCGCGCAACTTAAAACGCGAATATCTCTATTAACCCGCAGCCGATTCTTACTGTTCTAGTGCGAGTAGAAAGCGCTTAGTAGGCTCTACGCATAGCGCTTAACGGGTATTAAGAGCGCGGCGTTGCTGGCGATTAAAAATCGACTATGGATATGGGGTAATATACTACGGCCCCCAGCGTACCCTATACAGCCAATACTATCAGACTGAGGTCACCCAGACGTCGTGTAGGCTCCCTGCACCTCAGAGAAACCCATGTGAGTTTCGGTTGATTGCTGCTAGCATTAGGACGAAATCTCCTCAGTATCGAAAGACCGCGCACGTACCTCTGCCTGTGCCACGATGTAAGCATTAGACATCTCAAAAAAGTCGTTATCCGTAAGGTCTTCATAATTTCCATCACACTATGACTTACTCATCAGCCTAGTCACATGTTTGAGTCGAGGTATATCTGACATCCTGTTTGATCTGATTCAACAACGCGTTAATATTAAGCGTGTTATTTTCTGGTACGCCATCCCATTCTGGCTTTGCACGCAGTCGGAAGACTTGTTCATACAACGGCTTCATAAGCTTTCCCTTGACTTCGTTGCCACTTAGGAATAATACTCGATGGAAGCGTCCGAATCTTTGCTTTACTCTGACCTGTAATCTTGAGTGAGTTTTCGGGGTTTAAGTGAGTAGTCGCATCAACGTACTTGTATTCGGAAACTGAAGTCTAACAGACTTTCAAGAGTATGCCCCTTATCATTTTCTCCTTCCACAATTTTGGTTTCATCATTTGCATCTGGCGCTCTTTCACCCTCCCCTGACGCAACGGCATCGTCACTCTTACTGCCATCCTTGTTTAACCTTGATGTGTCCCCCTCGGCCTTCTCCTTCTCTTCCCGGCTGGGAAATAATGCTACTGGGATGGCACGCTTTGTCACCACGTGTCGCTTGACAGTGTACTTCAGGTCGGGAGTCAGAGTCTTCGTGTGTTCGTGGGTCCCAGCCCAGAACCATTGATAAAATGGTCGATGCGCTGACTCGTTGGAAGGTTTTGGCCCAGACGCCGGGGTTTCTGTTTGCGAAGCTGCCTTTTCCTTCCATGGTGTGACTGCTGCGGTTGAGTTACCCAGATCACTTACAAACTGCTGAAAACAAGCTCTTCTATCTCGCCTCCCAAAGAAAATTGTTCTCACATACCATCACTAATCCGGTGCGCACTCAAACTCCACGTAGCTAATGCATACTCCACCGTCAACGTCTTCGACCGGGTCAAGCCCAGAGAAACATTCGCGGATGGCGTCTGTGAGAGCGCTAGGGAAGCATTTCCAGAGACATTTGTTTCCGTGCCTCGAGTGACCGTCAATGCTGCCGAAGGATCCGATTCTGGCTTCATGGAAAGCTCCTCGTCGGCCCAGGGACTCAGATATTGAAGGCAGATGTCTTGGAAGAAGTATTCGTGTCCATCTCTAAATTTAGGCACTATCCATTAATATTCATCAGAAGCGTGAGGGTAGCTCGGGGAGGGCTGACCGTGTCTGGTTCTCATAGTTCAGGATCGTGGTTTCGATGTTGAAGCGAGCTGCGACGTGATATTTTCCGTGATGACGTTCAATTGTTATAAGAGGGTCGAGTATGGATATTGAAGCGTAGGGTTTGGTTGCATTTAGAGGGCCCCGGGTGGAACGGTTTGGAAGGAGGTAGCACTGGATGTTAGATCGTTCGTCGTCTTTGGCTTTTTGTTTTCCTCTTCTGATCATTTTCTTGGCTAATGCTATGCTCTGTTCTGGATTTGGGATGGATATGCAAAGACACGTTTGTCAAGAATGGAGAAGAGAGGATACAAGCAAGGCTAAGACTGAGCAGCGGAGACATCCGATCATCGCATGCACGTCGAAGTTTTGGGAACGTGGTCGTGAATGTGTCTAGTCGATCTGCCAATCGCAACCAGCTTATCTTAGTAAGCGACTCAGTCGGCAACCAAGATAGTAAGTCTCGCTAGTACTTAACTAGTATAGCCTTACTAGACCCTTGCTAGTGTAATAGAATTAGGGTTAGTTAGGATTACTTAACAATGCTTTCTCGGTTGCTGTCTAAGGGCCTTTAGTGCGAAAATGTGTACGGAGGTCCCTAACAAAAGTTCTTGCACCTTCCCAATTAGGAAGTTTTAGGAATAATAATACCCATTACCACTTTTTATATTTTTATACATTATCTTACTAAGTATAAATTAAAAATCTAGTAAATTATTATTATTATATATAGTATTAGGCTAGTGAATTAATCTTTAAAGTTTACGTGCCTTAATATACGCTAGGTAGACTCTAGTATACGCTATATAAGCTATAAAATACGCACCTATGCTCGCGTATACGTCAGTTTTAAAACTTCCTAATTAGGAAGGTGTAAGAACTTTTATTAGGGACCTCCGTAAGGGTCGACTTAGTAGTTAAACGCGACGCTACTAAAGAGTAATATCTCCACTAATTAACTAGTTGTTAGCGACTCAGTTAATCGAGGCACGAGCACGACAAAAGGGACGCGCAAGCCTGTACGAATGGTAGTCTATAAACGAGAATCTAAAGCTAGGGAAAGGAAAGAAGAAGAAGAGCAGCGCCGCTTAATATTTTATAAGATCTTCGCGTCACGTGACCGCAATATGCGGCAATCTGTGGCAACTTGCCCGTGCAAAGTTCTGCTAAGTTCTGCCAGTGCCGTAATATTACCCCCCCCCCTTAGTAAAGCCTGCCCTTAGGCTTTATATATCCATATTACTCCTATAGGGCGTTCTTATCTTTATATTCTTCTAGTAGCCTATTATTTTCGCTATACTAGCACTCTATCTACTCGTCTAGGTACTTTAGGGGTCCTAGTTTATTAGGGTAACGGCTATAAAATTCTTAAAGCTTATAGGGACTGCCAATAAAGTTCTATATAGGGTACTAAGTAGAATCTAGGTTATAGCCTTACTAACTAACGCGGTATTTTAGCGTTCTCCTTACTAGTTTATAGGCTAGTATTTCTTTAATTTCCTATTCGTTATCGCTATTAACTTAAATTAATAGGGGGGGGTTATTTTTTTATCCGGGTAATAGGTTGTCTATAGCTTTATATAGCTTATCCAGCGAGAAAACGGGGTAAACCTTTATTAAATCTGGGAGCTTTACCTTATATAAGTTACCCCTCTTCTTAAGAACCTTATACAGTCCTACTATCTAATAGTCTAGCTTATAGCTAGGTTATTCCGTTTTCTAATTCTTTATTATAACCTAGACTATATTACCTACGGTAAAGTTAGGGTCACGCCTATACTTATTTATCTACTATTTTATTAATTTTTAGGCATTTTTTAGATTTACGCGGGCTACCGTCTAAGCTTCTTTTAAGCGCTTAGTATACTACTAGGCTTCCTTATAAGATAGTTTTTCGCGTATAGTCTAGGGTCCTTCTAGTCTTTCCTAGTTAAAGCTAGTGTAGGGTAAGTAGCCCATTTCTAGTTAAATAGGGGCAAATCCAGTAGAGTTATAGGGTAGAGTTGCCCAGGTATAGTCTATAAGGGGTAGTAGTTTAGCCTAGTTATTTTAGAAGTAGTTAATAAAGCGCCAGAGCCTTTAATCTAGGTATTAGTTTATAATCTTTATCTAGCCGTCTATTTGGGGGTAATATGCTATAAAAAGCTTTAGCTTAATGCCTAGGATTTAGGTAAACTTGTTCTAAAAGGCTAATATAAACTGCGGCCTATAATTAGAGATAATAGTATCTGGTAGTCTATAAATTTAGTAAACGTAGTAGATATACAGTCGGGCCGCCTCTTTAGCATTAATATTTTTATAATAGGGAATTAAGAACAGGCGCTTACTAAAGCGGTTAACTAAAATTATAACTATATTATATCCGCCACGGTCTAAAGGCAGTTTATAAAAATCTATAGAGATATACTGTTAAGGGTGTTCTAGTATTAGAAGGGGTTTTAATAGTCCTAGGGTCTTATCTCGTGGAATTATAGACCTATAGTAATTATTATAGTTCCGTACATAACAGTTAATATCTATAACTATTCCGGGCTAGTAGTAATAATTACTAATAATTTTATAGGTCTTATTTTTTCTAGGATGGGTGTAACGATGCCTTGTAGGAAATACTACAGTAGACTTATTAATGGGCTAGGTATATAAGAATAGAATAGTTAACAATGTAAATATAACTAGTAAAGTAGTTACCTAACAGATTAACTCTAATTGTATTCTAAGATTTACTATAAAGAAGAGAAACTATCTATAGAGACCGCACGTCCTTAAATATATAACTCCTCCCTATAGTAAAGGTTTAGTATATTAGTATATTAGTACATTAGTATATTACATTCCTACATTCCTACGTTCCTACGTTTTAAACTTATAACGTAACTGGCTATATAACTCGGGTACCCCTTATTCTATAGCTTAATCGGTTCTAGCGCCTCCTATATTATCCTAACTAACCTATTTATATCTATTTCTAGTAGTTGTACTACTGCCGATATAAGGTCCGTAACACTATCCCCCTCTTCTCTATCTTCGTCCTTAAAGATATCTCCTATCTCTAAGTTGTCTATTAGAGGTATAGCATTCCTATCTTTAATTTAATAACCTTTATTATTCCTAATACCTTCTATTAGATCCTCTATATCTAATTATTATAACTAGCTAGTAATATTTATTCTGTCGCTTAGTAAAGTTATACTATCCTATTCTTATTATGCGGAGAAGAAGTTAGTATATATTATAATTACGTCTCTATTTAGTCGCCAACCTTCTTTTTATGCTAAGTGTACGCGAGCAAATATATAGTTGTCCTGTAATATTTAATCTATCTCTAATGCTAAGTATACGCGTTTTATTAATCTTTATAACTATCTAGTTCCTTATCTAATCTATCTTAGGGTTATATATATTAGTAGCAGCTAAAAAACTAAAGAGTAAGCTAGCTAAGGCCCCTGCTAAGGTTTAGCGTTATCTTAACAAGGCGTCTTAGGCTCTAAAAGCTTAACTAAATACTTATACTCGCCTAAGCCGTCTAATAAAGGTCTATAAAAAGGTACGCTTTATAACGGCGCTATCGCACGTTACCTGCCAAATTCTGCCATATTCTGCCGACCTGCGATTGGCCCGCCTAAAGCTAGCGCCTTGGCGGCTCACCCTATATATTTGTTTACATCAGTCCTAGCGACCCCTTTTCCTTCTCTTTAGCTTAGTATCTTTATAATACAGCATTCGTTCAAGCTTCAGTTCAAAGGCATTTGTTTAAGCCGTGATATTATACTAAGCTCTCCCTACCTTGCCTGGGAAGGCCTCAATAATATCCCACCCCAAAGAAACTTCGTCTGCAACAACGCATTAACGCGCTATACTTAGACACCAAAACAACTCTACATTGCCTGGGAAGGCCTAGATAATATCCCACCTTATAAGCCAAACAGGACTAGACCTATACCCCCGGAATTAAAACTAAAGCGTACAATACCGACAAACCTTAGGAAGCTAATAATGGCACCTAAAGCAAGCTTATTTAAGAGAGCTGCCTCTACCCGAGAGGAACCTAAGATCCAATTAGGATTAGAAATCGAAGATAATAATAATGTCGTAGACATACGCGAGTAGATTCGCGCCCTCGCAGCCAGCTAGGAAGCCGATCGTCTTAAAGCAAGAAATATATAAGAGACCCTACAAGAGATCCTAGAAAGCCTTGCGGCCCTACGAAATAGCCCGGCTTCCCCTTCTTAAAGCCCTAGCTGACCTGTTTATTCTACTAAATGCGATATACTAGGGAGTACGGATACAATAACAAAGTAATTAAAGTCCGTTAAGCTCCCTAACCCCCTACTACTATCTAATAGGATAAACCCTACCTTTAAGAATTAGAGGATTTAAGTATAAGGAAAGCTCTGCGTTAACTATAACTATTTCCTTTCTAAAGAAGCCAAAATACTCTACCTCTTTGGTTAAACTACTGGGGACGCCCAACGGCACCTTTAAGCTAAGTTTAAGGACGACTCCCCTATCTAATTTATATCTATTAATAAGATAATACGGCACCTAGCGGCTATTTACGTTAACCCAAACAAAGTACGGGATGCCTATTATAACTATAATTACCTGATAATAAAACTAAACTAACCCTTTACCGAATTCCAGACTTAATTCCTACACCTTATAGGAGAAGGCTAGGTTCCCCTTAAGAACTACCAATTAGACCTATATAATAAGCTAACAATCTAGCTATAAGAAAAGATCGCTATAACCTTAAATAACCTACTAACCCACAAAAGACTCGCAGCTTATTGCCTATTATTAGACTTAGAACTAAAGCGGATTAACGCCCGCCCTAATTAGTAAAAGCGACTCCGTAACAATTGGAACTCGCTAGCTATACCTATAGAAGCTAAAGCAGGAAGATAAGTTACAACTGCTCTTATACTAAAGGCGGTTATAACTACGCACCGGCAAGCCTTGCCCGACTAGCCACGTACCACGCCATTAACTAGTATTCGCCGTAATACTCCAATTAACCCTGCCTTGGCTACGTGCTTTAACTGCAATAAGTAAGGTCACTTTACCTTATCCTGCCCGGAGCTAAAGGATATAGGCGATATTAAGGAGATAGAGGAAGGAGAAACGTCCGACGAGTCGGGAAAAGAAGAACCCTAGGGAAAGACTCCCCCCTAGGGTACCCTATTGATCTTAAAGAAATTAATCTTAGTTAGTTAATAGGTGGAAAGCATTTTATAGTTCTATATATAGTATCTTAAAATAGATATAGAGTTAATATAACCACCCTTATTAATACTAGAGTAAATAGCTTCGCCTTTATAAATACTGCTTATGCGAATAATATTACCAAGTTTCTAAATGCAGAAGCCATCTAACTAGAGAAGCCTATCTAGGTAAAGGGCTATAACAGCCAAGCCGGTTAGCCCGTTACCCACATCTTAAAGTTACATATTACTCTTAACGGACGACGCCAATACGGTATCCCCTTTTGCATCCTAGACCTAGGGTCCTATAATATAATCCTTAGACAAAAATAGATGTCCTATTTTAATATTTAGTTAAATATACAAAAAAGACGGTTTGTTTGGCCGAAGGATAGACTAAGGTTACCCTCCTTTATTAGGGAAATCCGAACCAACCGCAAGACACTAGCCACAAGGGCTAACCCTACCTACTAGTAGGATGTCCGGGCCCGTGACCTAGCCTTTACCCAAAAGAACGCCCACCGCGAAGCTGGAAAGAACTCTATACCAATAAAGATACTCTCCTAAAGCGCTACGTTTAAAGAGGACTCTACATACAAAAGCGGGACAGATAATAATGTAGATAACATCCAAATTACACAGATCTAACCGTTATAGAAAAGAACGTATTAATAGGATATAAGGGATAACCTCTAAAAGATATAATAGGAGCTAAAAAGAGTAACAATAACGCCAGTACCCTAGAAGTCCCTAAAGTCACATACGCCCCTATTATTAGTTAACCCCCCTACCATAGACATCGCTATAATTAGCGCTATAGCGTTCCACTTTAATATATACCAAAAGGACAATAAGGTCTTTATAATAAGCCTATATAAGATTAACCAAATTATTAATAATAGAGAGGAAAGGCTAGATAAGGAAACCAATAAGAAACTAGTTAAACGCCTTCTTCCTACCATTTATACAGGCTATAAGGATACATTCTTAAAGGCGGCCTTAGATAAGTTACCCCCCTACCAGACATATAATTATAAGATTTAATTAGAGGCCAATAACTTGCTAGGCTATAGCCCCCTCTACTACTAATTAATGGATAAGCTAAAAGCAATAAAGTAGTACTTAATTAATAACCTGGATAAAGGGTTTATTAAGCCAAGTTAAGCCCCTTTTACTTCCCCTATCCTATTCATAAAAAAGCCTAATAGAGGCCTTCGTTTTTATATTAACTATTAAAAGCTAAACGCTATTACTTAAAAGGACCGGTATCCTATTCCTTTAATTAACGAGACCCTTATACGTCTAAGCCAGGCAAAGATCTTTACCAAACTTAATATCCGCCAAGCTTTCTACCAAATTAAAATAGACCCTGTATCCGAAGATTTAATAATATTCCGTACCCGCTATAGTTCCTATAAATGTAAAGTTCTTCCTTTTAGACTAATAAACGGACCGGCTATATACCAAAGGTATATAAATGACGTTCTTTTTAATTACCTTAATAAATTCTGCACGGCATACCTAGACAACATTCTCATATACTTAGACGACGAACTTAAGCATTAAGTTTATATTAAGAAGGTCCTAAAGAGACTACGGAACGCGGGCTTATAAGTTAATATTAAGAAATACAAGTTTAGGGTAAAACGTACAAAATACCTTAGGTTCATCGTAACTACGGAAGGAATTAAGGTCGACCCTAAAAAGGTAGAGGCAATCTATAACTAAAAGCCCCCTTACACAGTAAAAGGAATTTAGTCCTTCCTTGGTTTTTATAATTTCTACCACTAGTTCATCTATAATTACGGAATTATAGCAAAACCTCTTATATAATTAACCAGGAAGGATACGCCTTTTGTTTTTAACGATAGCTATATAGAGGCCTTTAAAGAGGTAAAGGATCGGCTTATCTCTTCCCTAATCCTTTATCACTATAACCCGGACCTTAAATTAATGCTAAAAACAGATGCCTCTAATAGGGTTATAGCGGGAATCCTATTACAGTTACATCTAGACGGCGAATAGTACCCTATAGCTTTCTTCTTAAAGACAATAAACCTGGCTAAGTGTAACTACAAAGTACACAACAAAGAAATACTAGCTATTATTTAATTACTCTCCTAATAGCGCGCAAAGCTTAAAGGTATAAACTCCCGGATTAAGATATATACAGATTACAAAGCCCTAGAGTACTTTATAACTATAAAGCAGCTTATAGGGCGATAAGCCCAGTAGGCCGAAATACTCTCCTAATTCTTCTTTACGATTATATATCGTTCTAGCAAGCAAAACTTTAAGGCTAATGCCTTAACCCAAAGAGAATAAGATATAGGACCCTAGGATAAGCTAAAGACCTAATATTAGACGCGCGCCCTCTTTTATCCAGAATAGCTCGACCCGCGGATCCTTAAGGAGCTAAACTCCTAGCAAAACGAGCTAGCATTGATGGAGGAGTCCTTAGATAAGCTAATAGGGCTAATTAACCGCCTCCTAACTATAAACCGTACGGCTGACGCCCTAAGGGCCCTCCGCGAATAAGCCGTAAAAGGAAACCCCAATTTTAAAACAGAGGAAGGATTGCTCCTATACTAGGAGCGGCTTATAGTCCCTAACGTTAATAATCTACGGATGGAACTAATCCGCGAAGCTTATTACCAAGTCTCTACGGCATACCCTAACAAGAATAAGACCCGTAAAATCATTAACTGCCGCTACTACTGGCCGAGAATAGTTGCGGATATTAATTAATATATACGGAACTGCAAAGACTACTAGAGAGCTACAATCCCACGGGATAAGACCCTAGGACTACTTAAGCCACTCCCGATACTAGAGCGCCCTTAGCAGTATATCTCTATAGACTTCTATAAACTACCTAGGGACCGTAACAGATACGATATAGTTATAGTTATAGTTGACCGCTTTAGTAAACGCCCGTTCTTAATTCCATGTCACAAGAACATCGATGCTAAAGAGGCAGCCTAGCTATATGTCTATTACGTCTACCAAATCTACAGACTACTAGATACTATTATGTCCAATTATAGGCCATAGTTTATATTGGCCTTCTAGAATAAGTTTACCCGGATCCTAGGCATTAAGCTAAAGCTTTCTACGGCTTATTACCCCTAGATAGACGGTTAGACAGAAATTGTAAATTAGTACCTGGACTAGAGGCTTAGGCCCTTCGTTAACTATTTCCAGGACAACTGGTCTAAACTACTACCCTTAATGGACTACGCGCAAGCAACCCTACCCCACGACTCTACAGGGTTTGCCCCGATTTAGCTAGAAATGGGATACTTACCCCGCATAAGCTTTGACTGGAAAAGGCCAGAAGAACCCCAGACTGTATGAGAGAAGCTATCCTATGCTGAGGCCTAATAGTACGCCAAATAATTGGAGGAGGCCTGGACGGTAGCCCGCGAGAACCTAGAAAAAGCTCAGAGGTTAATAAAACAGCAGGCGAATAAATACCGTTGAGAGCCCGATTTTGCCCCTAGCGATATAGTCTAGGTCATAATAAGGAATTGGAGGACCGAACGACCCAGCCGTAAGCTAGACTACTAAATGGCAGGACCGTATAAGGTTCTTAAGAAGATAGGCAACTTATATAAGATAAAGCTCCTAGACTTAATTAGGGTTCACCCTATCTTCTCGCCAGATAAGTTATGGAAAGCTATAAACGACCTATTGCCTGGATAAAAGAACGAGCCTCCCCTACTAGTTTAAGTAAACGGTGATAATGAATAGGAGGTTAACGAAATACTGGCCTGTAAGATAGTATGGGGAGCGCTAAAATACCGTGTCTAATAGAAGGGCTACGATCCTAACCCAACCTAATACCCTACGTGGAACTTTATAGGCTGCCCCCAGAAGCTTAAAGAATTCTATAACTAATACCCTAATGCGCCTGGACCCCCAAAGTACCTAGACGAATAGATAGAATGCTAGTATAATAAAGACGATAAGTTACTAAAAGAATATAGGGACAAAAACGCCCTAAAGCCCTAATACAGCTGTCTGCCAAATTCTGCCATATTCTGCCGTTTTCTGCTAGTACCGTAAAATTTTAGATGTCCAGGAACTTCGACCGCCGGTTGAAGTTGTCTAATTAGTCAGATCCGTGCTAAGACTTTTAGCGGCTACTCTTTCTAGCCTAGTGCTTCCACTTAGCCCACAATCGCCCTTTATACTTAGTCAGGACGGACTCGTGTCCCCTTTATCTCCTCATCTTATATTTTTGTAATCCTACGTTTGTAAGCCTAGTGCTACCCTATTTCTAACTAAGCCTAAAGGCAGGCTTTCTTTCAAAGAGGGGGGTAATGTAACGGC
>Ga0307515_10020497_pt1 | contig 11791 bp, 13 predicted proteins | sample 17_EM_MG_FD_194513 | JGI IMG/M metagenome (GOLD analysis project Ga0307515, IMG submission 194513) | Populus trichocarpa ectomycorrhiza microbial communities from riparian zone in the Pacific Northwest, United States - 17_EM | ecosystem: Host-associated > Plants > Roots > Unclassified | place...
CAAAAGATTGATTTTGATTATAATTAATTAGATTATGTAGTAATCATAACTTATGTAACTAATAAAAGTATTATGTGCATCCCTGGTCTAAAATGCAGTACTCCCCAACACTTTGCTAAAACTAAAAAAGTACCTACAACCTCGCTCCCTCACCTTCCAAAAACTCCTTGCTGAATGGCTGATCAATGTACCCGTCCTTCGCCTTAGCATTGTAGAAAGTATCCCGGTTATACGGCGTCAGCGGAATACCCTTCATGATCTTGAACGGTAGATCCGGATTCGAGATATATAGTCTCCCAAACACAACCGCGACATCCTTATCCTTAAAGTCCTCATCCACCGTCTTCCTCGCCGAATCCGGCTTGAAGCCTCCAGCCAGCAGGACAGGCGAACGCCCGCCCCACGCCTCGACCGCGAAGTCAACCTGATCGGAGCTCTCGATATCCAAAAGGCCCGATATGCGACTAGTGACGACATGTAGGTATGCCAGCCCGATCTCCTTCAGCCCTTTAACTAGGTACGTGAACTGCGGCACTGGGTCCGCCATCCGCATGCCCTGGAACGTGCTCCACGGACTCAGCCGGATGGCCGCCCTATCACTGCCGACAGCCTTGACCACCGCCTTCGTAACCTCCAGCGCGAACCGGGCCCTGTTCTCGATGCTCCCGCCCCATCTATCCGTCCGCTTGTTCACGTTATCCTGGATGAACTGGTCAACGAGATACCCATTCGCGCCGTGGATCTCCACGCCATCGAACCCAGCCTCCACCGCGCGCTTCGCCGCCGTCGCATAGTCCGCCACATACTGCCAGATCTCCTCCTCCGTCAACTCGCGCGGCGCCGGCGCATCGTTGGATAGCGGTGTCGCGCTCGAACTGACCAGATCCCCGGTCCCCTCGGCTGCCTTGACCTTTGGATTCGCCGTCCGCCCCAGCGCCCATAGCTGCATGAAGATGTGCGAGCCCTTTGCGTGCACCGCGTCCGTGACTTCCTTCCACGCTTGCAGCTGCTCGGTGTTCCAGAGGCCGGGCACGTTGGGGTAGCCGGAGGCGGCGGGCGAGATGCAGGTCGCTTCGGTGATGAGCAGCGTGCCGGGGACGGCGGCGCGCTGCGCGTAGTAGTCTTTCACGAAGGGCAAGGGGATGTGGGCGTCGGAGGCGCGGAAGCGGGTTAGTGGGGCCAGGACGAGGCGGTGTTGGAGGGTCAAGGGGCCGATTTGGAGGGGGGTGAAGAGTTTGGACGTCATGGTTTTGGTTTGGAAAATGATTCCGTTAGGATTCTGAGGGGCTCGCGGTAGGATCTCGGCGGATTGGTGTCTTTCCGGGTTGATTTAAAGTGGATTGCGTCGAGTTTCTTAAAGTCAGTTGGAGGTCAATTGCGGATGAGATTGTGTGAATGGAGAGTGAAGCTGCAATTGGATTATCTCCAGTGGGAGATATGGTGTTTAAGTAGGGGAAGCATTGATTAGGACGTGGTGTTTAGTTTGTGCTTGGTGCTTAGTTATGGATAATTTGAAATGCTAAGTCGTCATTTTGCTCTTATAGATAGTGCCAATTACAAAGCCCGGCTTGTACGACGGAGGGATTTCTAAGAGTAATCTCCGCTTTCTTACTAATTCCCTACTTCGGAGAGGGTTTAAATTGGCTTAATAAAAGACCATTTCCGACTGTGCGACTCTGCTTATCGTGTCTTTAGGCTGTTCGCTGCTTGAGGTAAAAAAATCAAGCACGCAACCGGCTGTGTCATCATCTTTCTGGTGCTCTTATTATTTCGGAATTATCGGCTTTTCGATTAATAATGTGAATTTAAGAGGACTGTTTTCTGGTTTGACAGATCCGGCTTCTCGGCTCTGGTGTAGGAAGTAATGAGCCATTATTCCTTCATCTATCCCTTGGAAGGCCAGTTTGCGTATATCTGTTATCGATAAGAACTAGCCAATTATATCAATAGGATCAAGGCTCCGTGATCAGAAATACAAGGTTTGGAATATCTGTCGATTGCTATACAAAAGTTATATATACACTCAATCTTTGGGGTTCAATTGCTCTATATAAGGTAGCAAATATTTATCCTTTCTGCAGAAAGGAATGCTACAAATAGTACACCTAAATAAGGTCCCTGGAGCTCTCTAATGCCTCTTCCACTCCTTACTACTACGTGGCTTGCGTGTAGTATTTGGTGAGAGCTCCGGTAGGGCCTTCCTAAGCCCTTTATATTGCTCTTGTGAAGTTCTACAGACCTCAACGCAGGCAGAGTTCCTTTACTTTAGCCATTCGTAAATGTAAAGGGGGTTAAAAGCGGACAGAGGCCAGGGCTGTGGGGGAGGTTCTTTTGCCTTGCGATTTGGATCAACTCGATATTGGGTCTGTTCAACATGGTCTATATTATTAGAAGTACATTTAGAAGGCATGGTCGATGAAAATCTATTGCTTGAATCTATATGCAATATACGCGTATTTTTGAGCTCGGCGTTCCGCACGGATCACTTCTAGATGGACGCAGGTGTTCCATGGGATAAGCTATTTTGTGCGGAAACGCACTCTGTTCAATGCGGCAGTTAACTTGGCATTCGGAATCTCTCTTGCTAAATTGCCATGTGGCATCTTCGATGTTCCAGGATCGGCCTTTATGTTTCCGTGGCTTGTGGGAACCCCGGTGATTTCCTAGAAACGTCGGCATGCATCAAATCCCACATGGGTGCCACCATTAACCCTGGTGTCCACGGCGTTTTCTTGGGCATAACTCGACATCCATCTGGAGCGGCCTGTTGCTTCTAGACCAAAAGACGATCCTAGACGACAAGGGCTTAACTATTGGCCTCCGTGCTGCCTCGTCAGTCTCAGCCAGTCTCAGCCAGTCTCAGCCATCTGCAGGGGCATTTCGAGGGGCGGATCTCTCCGGAGTTGTTGTTCATTTCCTCTCCAGCTGGTTGCGACTTCATAGAGTGAAGTTCCCACTAAAGGTGGTAAATCTGCTAAGGGCGGTGATAATTGAAGGTAATTAGTAGGCGCTCATCTGCGTGGACGAAAGGCGTGTTAGTTTGTGGTCTTGATCTGCTAGAGAGCTGATCCTACCTATAGCAAAATTTTGTTTTCTCTTTCAAGCCTTCCGCCAAGTCGTCTAGGTGGCGCCATTGTCACACCGCAAAGCAAAGCGAAGCAGACACCCAGCCTTCGGCAGCCCTTCGGTCGTCTCTTCGACTACATTTCCTGCTGCGAGACTCAGCAGTTGTCCTGGAGTCTATATTCAAAAGTCTCTTTTCGCGATAAAAATTTCGAAACCTATCTTCTTCCCCGAATCCGAGATTACCCCGTTCTAAGCTAGCTATATTCCCTGTGCTGAACCACCTGACGCAAACCCCCCAGATTTGGCCGCACGAGTTATCAGCCTTACGATGCAGCTGCACAAAAAAAGCCCTCCCCTGCAGCCCACAACGTGCTAGTAGCGTGGCAAGCTACCAAATATCACGCTACTATCGTTAGATCAAATCTGGCTGTGCGGCCAATCATCTTTATTCCACTGATACTATTCCGCCTTCCATTCCCTACTACATATTGCAATTGGTTTCCGAAAATGATTCTCACGGTCGATCATTCTAGGTACGCTTGCTAAGACGAGTCTTGTCACTTGACAGACAAAACCTATGGAATTAGCTAGGGAAAGTGGTGATAAATTCATGGTGTTCAGTATATCCTGGGCCGAGATAATCGCCACCCCCAGTTCATGGATGGTGACTAGATATTTCCATGCAATTCTAGCAAAGCGTACAATAATTCATCACACCGATAATCAGGTGTGCGTCCGGCTCTCAGAGTGTTTGCAACCACGTGCGAAGCCTACGCAGCCTCTGTGGTCAAACGAGCCAAAGGTACGGCACTTCGCTAAGACGCTAGACGGTAGGTTTCGCTCGTTGGCTTAGCTCATACCCGAATAAAATTACATCCGTCTATTCTAGGAAATAAAGACTTCATTCTCCAGCTTTTATTTGGAAGACGCCTTACCACTAGGCCGCTTGTTGCTGATTTTTGCCGCGGAGCTACGTTGTTTTTACGCAACGATGGTTGCAACTACATTTAGGCTTCCTCCTGCGGCTCGTAAGATGTGAAGGGGGTCTTCTGACGAGCGAGAGATAATCAGAATTGTGGGTTGGCTGATAGGCGCAGCTCTTGGCTCAAAACGCCAGCAAAACACGCTACCGCAAAGCTAGCTTGGGATTCCTCAAAACGGTAATGCCGCCGAACGCCACCAAGTCCAAGAGGCTTAGAGCTACCCAGCACTCGGGTCAAAGTCTTCAAGATCTACAGTAAACGAAGGAATGCCTACTTTAAGCTAGATAATACGTCATAAATACGCTGCATTGTGACCTTAAGAGAAAATGCACCTATATTTGTGTCTGAAGCAGGAATTGTTGCTTCGTGATGCCGAACACGGCCTGTCGAACAATCGTCGATGGGCATCGTCGATGGGCATGCCCGGTATAACTAAAAACGTCTATCTTAATATCGATAGCGAGGCGGACGCCACAGCCCTGCGTAGAGCCGGAACTTGCCAATTGTGGGTGGTGAAAAACTTCTGGGCTGTGTCTGGAATACGATTCGACATGGCTCTGCAGCATCTCAGGGGGGATGGCACCCGCATGCTGGGCGCTTTTTTAGGGACCCCGGAGTCGAGGCCGAACTCCATCGCATCGATATTTGCTTGGGCGATCTAGACTTCCCACGCCTCCCGGTCCCTGTCGCCTGTTGACCGGGATGTGCCGATAGCGCCAGGCCGATGAAGAAGTGGCATGTTTGTCGTAAGACATGCCCAGCCATGAGGAGCATGCAGCTGCTAGCTGCCGGCTGTGGAGCGTAGAGAGCCCTGAGCTACCTTCATATAAGGGGGAGCCCAGTGACCTCATGAGAGGGACAAGTACTTCATTTCCAGCCCCAACTTAACAACTAGCAGCATCCTTCGACACTTCTTTGACCTCTTATGATTGCGTAACTGTCGCATCGGAACCGCACAACGGAGCGCCCCCATCCACAATACACACCATCTAAATAGCAAAGACTGTCTCTTCCATTATCAGAAGCAATTCTATCTCCAATACCAGTACCAACATCGCCATGGCCCTCGACTGGGCCGTCTTCAGGCCTGCTGACGCACTTGCAGGCGAACAGCCCTCTTGTAGTGAGCTTCCTTCTCAGAGCCCAGGCTCTGTCGAAACATGAAGATTAAAGACTCACCTTCCGTTAGCATCCTCAGACTACAGCCCCTCAACAGAGTTGTTTTCATATCCTGACGCCTTTAGCAAGGCAAACCCTATGGATTCTTGTACCGGCCAGCCTGACTACCTGCTTGACGATTGGATGAGTCATGATATCTTCGATCGCCCGTTGTCAAGCGTGGAAGCAACAGGTTTCTCAGCAAAGAACCCGGGCATTTTCAACTCAAACCCCTCAATGGCTGTCCCAAACCTGAACACATGGCGACGGACCAACTCCGCACCCTTCGGCAACACTCTCCCCAATCTGAACGAGAACATGTTCGTAAGCGGCATGCCATTCAGCACCATGAACCATGGATCCCTCGACTCCAGCTGTGCATCTCCGCGCGATTCTTCCCCAACACCCTCGCTCTGCGGGGACGGCTCGCAGCTCGGTCTAGAACCACGCCCCGCTTCGCCGGCCAGCTCGGACGCATCGCTGAAGCGCCATTCGCCGACCGACAGCACGGACCAGGACTCGCCCGCTCCGAAGCGCGTCCAGCGGAAACGCGGCCGCCCGAGACTCAACCGGAGCGGGACCGACGACTGCCCCACCACTACCATCACCACCAACACTAACATCAACAACATCAACAACACTAATAATTCCGCCGACTCGACCGCAACCACCAAGTCTCGCACAACCCGCCGCCTACCCCACAACCAAGTCGAACGCAAGTACCGCGAGGGCCTGAACTCGGAGCTCGAGCGCCTCCGCCGCGCCGTTCCCACGCTGCCGCAGCGCGAAGGCGGCGACCTGAACAGCCCGCCGAAGCCGAGCAAGGCGACCGTGCTCGCAAGCGCGATCGACTACATCAAGTTCATCGAGGCGGAGCGCGAGCGGTTGATGGAAGAGAACAAGCGACTGAGGGAGGGGCGCGGCGGGCGCGGTAGCAACGCGGCGGGCGGCCCCCGGTCGAGTGCGAAGCTGCGCGGGTACGGGTGGAGCAAGGGTCGCTCGAACTCGTCCGGGTCGTTTGCGCTGGGCGGGTGATTGGGAGTTTGCGCGCGTGTGTGTCAGTTCCTTTTGTTTCCGCTCGAGGCGATGCGGGGTCCCGTTTTCGGGCGCTGGAGAGTTCCTCTCACGCTTCCCCTCCCCTCCCTGGACCCGCCCAACCCTTCCCGGAAGCGAATCTCGAGTGCGACACGCAAGGACGGATTGGAACAAGTTCCTCTGTGTTGGTGCGCGGCTTGTGGATTTCCGGACCATGCTGACTGTGGAGTGTTAATGATACCCCCCATCATGAGTTTTGTGGCTCATTCCTGAGACCCTGGGCGGGTACCAGGCTCGATAATGGGTTTTCTCTTACAGATGGTTCGATGGATTAGGAGAGGTTCAAGGATGGTGTGAATGGCGTAATTCTTACGTCTCTGGCAAGAGACGGCTTGCTTATTATATAATATCCTATCCAGCTACTAGTTAGCAAATAATCCAAGTGCTCTTTGTGTCGATACAAAAAGAGCTCCATGTGCAGCGTGCAGCGTAGATGGTTGTGGGTCCAGTTCGTGTATAGCAATAGTTAGTATTACGCAGACAGACTATCTAGGCACGGGCGCGTCTTATGCCCTTTTTCTCACCACAACAATACTACGTCTCAAACGCAACCTTCACAGGCATGTACGTCCTGATTCGTGATATCGGTAGGAAACGGGTAATCTAGAAAAGGATTTCCTTTCATTGTCCACAGCAAGATAATATAGAGCTCGAAAGCCATAACGGGACAATAAACATTGCTCGCTCTAACGATGGATGAAATAACTGATCAGGGAAAACCATGAATAGCCCAATTGCTTAAAGCCATGGGGTGAAGCCACAGACCCACCCACGAGCACCATCCCACATACACGTAACCCCTGCCTCACTTAGCAAACGCCACCCGCGGACCTGATCCGTAGATCTGACGCGAGCGGAACACTAACCAGAGCAGAGGACACTAAGATCTGCTAGTCGTCCCATTCCCCCATGGGATCTCGGTCGATTAAGTGCAGCAATGGGACGAGATCTAGGTCCGAGCCGCGGAGCGCAAGGCTTGGCGATATCAGGTGAGACATCCGTGCGCGATGCAATCGCATCTGTGCTGGTATCTCGAGGGAAATTTTTCACTGTCTTAGGGATGGAATCGTTAATATATACTGTATAGTGCCTGAAGCCTCTGTGATACCCTTTAACCTACTAGATAGCAGGTTGCGGGCAAACGGATAGAAGCATAGAATCTGCAAACAATAGAATCAGTGGTGAGAAAAGTCGTTCCAAACCGAGCCACACTAGACAATTGTCAGCGTGCATGACTTCAATGAAACACTCAAGACATTGGAAGTAGATAGATGGAAAAAGACTGTTTGCTCAACCTAGAGAAGCCTTTATGATGGTAGCCCCTGTCTTTCAGATTTCAGGGAAAGAGATAGAAGGAAGCACAGAGACATCTCCGTCAATTAACATACATGAAGTAAATTTCTAACTTTGCTACTCGACAGCTTCCCGTATATGGCCAAAATCCCACCACTATCCCATCTTACACCTTCCTCCTTTTCCCTGCAGTTGGAGTGTCATCCTCTCCGCCTAAATCTTCACTTTCCATCCGCCCTGTCGATCGCTCCGCACTCCGCCAGTTGCTCACACTCCCTTGCACGGTTTCGTACATCTCCTTCGCATCTTGAACCACGCCGTCCTCGCCCGAGTTGAACATTACCGCATTGACAAACATCCGCATGAGTTCCTTCTCCAGCTGCGCCGAATTGACAATAGCTTTCGGCGGCACTACCTCGGCACTAAGCGGTAGGATGATGTTTGCGCCTCCTCCGCCCGGACTGCCAGCCGGAGTATCCGAAGCCGCAGCAGCTTGGACGGCTTTCGCGCCTGCACTGATGGCCGTACGAATTGACTTCAGATCCTGCGGACGCTTGATGATGCTGTGGTACCCTTCCGCGTTTTTCTCCTTGACTGGGTTACTGAAGATTGACGCGTGCTTGTGCGACCAGATATCGTTCATGATTGGGACACTCATCCTGGAGAAGTGTCGGGGCGCCACGACTGTCTGAGTTCCAGGCGTACCAGGCATATCTTCTGATTCGGTGATAGAAACTTCTCGGGCGTTGCGTTTACGTTTGTTAGATTGAAGGGACTGCATCGTGCCACCACGTCGGCGCGCGGCTGCAGCTGGGATCAGAGTAGTATCAGCGGGAGTAGCATCTCCCTCTATGATATCGGCAGAAGTGTCAGGTTCAGTCTTGACTCGATATCCAGTAGCGGATTCGTTGTCGGCTGATACTGTTTCCGCATGAGAGGCAACCGACTGGCTCCTGGTACGGCCGCGAGTTGAGCTGCCAACTACTGAGGATGCCGTGCTGCCGCCTCTGCGTCGTTTTATCGGCCTTCGACCACTCCGCATTTGCCGTACATCAACATCCCCAGCAATATCCTCCTTGCGTGCAGGTTCTTGAATCTTGCCTTTTTGTCGAGGCTCGCCAGTCGGTGAAGCCACGGGTGCCTTCGGTAGTTCAAATGGAGCAACATCATCAATTGGACTCACAGTTGGCGAACGCCTTGGAGAATTTGGGATGCCAAGAGCAGAAGGTTTCCACCGCGTCTCGCTGCTAGGAGTCACCAGCGATAAAGGAGGTCTTGGCGTTCGGATACTTGAAGGCGTCGATATGGAGGTTCTAGCTTGGCCGGGAGGTTGCACAGATGGAAGCGCTCGGTGTCCAGGTCGAGACGGAACTGCACCGCCGGGTTTGGAAGAGATAGGAGCTGCTCGGTCGCTGATTGGGGTAACCGCTGGAGCCTGCTGAGCTGCCTTTTGCTGCTGCTGATGCGCTCGCGTTGGGTCCTGAGGCGTAACCTGGAATGGCGGAAGCATATAGCCGCCTTGATGCGGAGGATGAACAATTGGCTGAGGTTGCTGTGGCTGAGGAGGGTAGAGAGGTTGGTGACCTGAATATGGCGGATAGTAACTCCGTTGCTGTTGCGGAAGTTGAGGTGCATGTTGCACGCTGGGTGATTGTTGTCCAGGGGGGACTCCGGGATAACGCTGCGGAGTGGGAGAGTACTGCATAGGTGGGCCGGTCGGCGATCCTGGATATTGCGGCACACCATTTCCTGGAAAGCCTGGGGTAGGCAGAGTAGGAGGGAACTGCATCCCCGGAGGAGGAGGCAACAGAACTGGCGAGGGAGGGTGGGCCTGTACTGCAGCATTCTGGGACTTCGGGCTTGCTGATAGTGCAGGGCCAGGGCCAGGACCAGGACTTGGCTGGGGTTGTTGAGCATACGGAGACCGATGTATGGTAGGTGGAGAAGCTTTGTATCCAGGTCCCGAGAACTGAGGTGGAGGTAACTTTGGAGGAGCAAAGGGTTGGGAAGGTGTGCGGCTGTGAGTTGGAGACTGATGACCTGGACCTGGAGCCGGCTGAGATGTGGAGTGTGGTGTTGGTGGATTCAAGATTAAAGGCTTTCCATTTGGCGCTGTGTCGGAGTCGTGATTGATGACAGACTCGATCTTTGCTTGGCCATGGCGAGATTCTAGGGACTTGTCACCGCTGTCCGTACTAACTTGCTGCGGAGCAGTAATCTTCTGAGTATCTGGAGCGAGAGTAGTGGAACTGGTGCTCATTTCCGCGTCTTTTGCAGTTGGTTGTGATGTATCATTGGAGGGAGTTTGGTCAGGTAATGCTGGGGTCTTCCCATTGAGCAGATCCAAACGGCGTAATTTGTCGTCCCATTCCCCTCGTTCAATTTCTTGGAGCTCTCGCGTGAGGCCGTCGTACCTGCGCTCTTCTTCCCGAATTTGCTCCGTCACGTAAGATCTATATCTTGAATATAGCTTTGCAACCAGTTTCGGGATGAGGTAGGTGTGTTGCGAGGCCTCTTGGACAGTTGGCAAGCTTGGACTGGGTACTTTTCGCTTCCTTGGATTTTTGACCTTTCCATTCTGGCCGTCACTATCACCACGCGTGGCATCCTGTACCTCAGACTTGGCCTCCTCTTTTAAAAGTCGCAGATAGAGCTCCCTTAACGCATCAGGGCTCAGTCGGCCGTTGTCGAAATGCTCTGCACCGTTGATGTGAGGATTCTTCTTCAGCAGATCGGAGATTCTGCTGAAGATGGCGGGTTCTACGCCATAAGAAGCGAGGGATTGAAACAATAGGAGTGTCTCGAGCGGTGTGTAGGTTGTGAGGCTAGTATTCATCCCCCGATACCGATGGAAGGCTTCTGGGGGACGATGGCGAAGGTAGGAGGGTGGTAGGGGAGCCAGCACGGCGGGAGGACTAGGATTGTGATAAGCATCAGTTCATGTGGGATAGAACGGGTCAGCCGTTGCTAACTGCGAGATGGGAATTTGCGCGTGGCGGTTGCGCCTCGATGAAATGGAAATAGCTGGTGCTCTGTGGTTTTGGTGTTTTTGCGACCGGGCTGCGGGCTCTGGACTGCGGGCTCTGGACTGCGGGCGCGGACGAGCCAATGAACGGGGAGCCAATGGAGCTACACGACGAGAGGGGGCACGTGCCTCGACTCCCATATGGCGTCCCAGTGTGCGTGTGGACAGTGCCTGAAATATCGCCGGCTTCTGCAGGATGATGTTATGGTGCTTTTGCAGGAATGCTGCGCGAGACTTGCTTCCCCCCAGTGCTACGGGCTCCTAGGCAAAGACACGCACGCCTGCTACCCAGCTTCCCTCTCACAAGACAAAGCTGCCGATCCTCGCTACGTACTTGGGCGCGCGGGAAATGAACGATGGCCTCCTTTTCGGACTCCAGCCCCAACACCCCAGAGTATGTGGCGAAGGATTACTATTAGATGATGCTTCTCCTCCGCATGTCTTATCGAGTGCATCTGTTGGAACTTCTTTAAAGCCCGAAGAGACATTCCGCTTTCATTCAGAGCGCTCGCAACCCAACCAACCTCATTCCGCCCCTCAACAAAGACTATCTCCAAAGACATCCCCGCACACCTCCCTGGGGTCTCTACGAGGCCATACAGTCAGACGAGAGAACTATGGCGGATCCTGATAGAGATTGGAAGCCCAGCGGACGTCCTCAATCGTACGTTCTCAAACTTCTGACTTCTAGGACACCCAGATCTTACCGTGCGGCATAGCACTGTTGCACGTAATTTTTCGGCAGCTCTTGATGACCTATTCAAGATTGATGAAGGATTGGATACTTTGGACAAGAAAGTCCACCAGAAGTACTGCCTACCCAGATCTTCTCCTGAAACCAACATAGGGGCTGACCTTGCTAGAAAGCAAGCAGTTTCGACCCACACCCAAGAGCTTGAAGCCCTCGAAGCCCGCCTCCGAGAGACTGAGGAGCGGTTGAGGCAGGCAAAATCGTCTCCTCCATCCTTCAATCGCAAAAATAGCCAGCACCGAACCCCGATTCGTAGGACCTTCGCTGAAGCAGACAAAGCGGGTGCATCCGATCCCACGAGTTCCTTGGCTCAAGTTACCGCAGCATCACGGCGTCACACGGTCCAAACCGGATCACAAAACCCCAATGATTAGACATTCCTAGCACCGATGCCGGCCACATTGCCGGAAACACCACGGT
>Ga0307515_10020498_pt1 | contig 11790 bp, 11 predicted proteins | sample 17_EM_MG_FD_194513 | JGI IMG/M metagenome (GOLD analysis project Ga0307515, IMG submission 194513) | Populus trichocarpa ectomycorrhiza microbial communities from riparian zone in the Pacific Northwest, United States - 17_EM | ecosystem: Host-associated > Plants > Roots > Unclassified | place...
TCATTCTCGTTGCTACACAGCTCACGAATTACCTCACTGAGATGGACCTCCCACACGCCTACTTAGGTCGCTTCGCACTCTTCCTCCGTGGTGCACCTTATAGTCCCAAGTGGATTGATATCGAAATTAGCCGCCCGACAATGGCTGGCGCGTCCAAGGTGAAGGAGATACTCTCCGCGCACCCAGACTTTTCGGTACACACCTCCGTGGACTCCCAACACGATACTGTATGCAAGTTGCTCGTTAGCCACAAAAGTGGTATCTATTTTCGTGTCTCGATTGGGTACGAGCTCTTGATTATTCTCCCACATTCTGGTCTCTCATGAACCCTTCCATAGCTCAATCTCCCACTTGAAGCGCAAGATAATCCAGATCTCTGCGCACAGCACCGAAACGCACGCCCCCTCGGTCGTGCCGATCCTCACTCCCGCTCGCCACTTCGTCGAAACTGTCATCCTCGCGGCAAGCCAAGAAGGCAGGGAGGAGGATGCTGAGGACCTCGTATGGATGCATAGCCACCTCCGAGTCGAGCTTCTAAGCGATGCATCGACCCTGAAGAAGACATGGGATGAGGGCCGCTTGCAAGCCGTTGTTAAAATGTATCCTATTGTCAACAAGACCGTCCTGGGCCTTGGTCTGGGTAACATGGTGACTGATGACGGTACAAGGACAATAGTGAGTACCGTCTCTACCCACTGATTACCAGTGGCTAATTCGTTTCTTGCTATAGACCTCCAGCAATGTCACCAAGGCCCACTGAATACCCTAATCGTGCAGCGCACATGCCATTATGACTCATTAGGTTCTCCATCTCTCCATTACTCCATGATCTGCTGTTTCTGTTGCACATGTAGCCATACCTTATCGCTTTCGTTTCCAAAATGCCTGAGTTGGTCCCACTCCGTGCACGACACCCTATACAGCCGAATACGAATTGTATTCATAATGTTGTATCTATATATGCCGTGGCATGAATACATTATTATTTCATGCTCCGTGAATGCTGCTCAAGCTAGGATCCCGTGATTGGTTAATTCTCGTACGTACAGAGCTGATATGTGGTGATAGCCAGAGCATCCCCGGAAGAGTGTCGGATAGATACAAGGAATTCAAAACTCTGCGAGTCGAGTCGAACTGTATTAACCCGCGCAACGCCAGCAGATCGAACTGCGTTCATCCAGAAAGACACAGAGGTCGCTCATTTCATGAGAAGTGAGGCCAATAATTCGACCAGGACGGGAGCTGATGTGCAGCAGAATCGAGGAAGGACAGCTGCCGGAAACTTTCTACGATAAGAAATCCCGACGCAAGGATGTGGGCAAAGGGTATAATCATGAAGCAAAGGGCTCCCGTGAGATTTTCGACTATATCTTCAGAGACTCTGTCTGTATCTGCCAACCAGCTCAGAAAAAATCCCACAGAGATCTCCGCGAGCCCCGAGCATGTGACAACCAACGAGGAGACCTGCCAAAGTAGCCGTTCCAGAGGCGTGGGGAATCGGTCATCCCAAGCCAGGAAGTGTACTAGGCCGTAAAGTATCGGGGAGATGATGACAGTCATGCCGCCAGACAGGACGGCTGACCGACCACCGCGGTGTACTTGACCTGGAAAGGTCTCGGGGTGCATCGTACGAGTACTATAGTGGAAACGGAAAGAGCGCGGTGGCCGCTCTGGGGTTGGAAGATGTTGCAGTGCATCTGCCGCTAAGAGTATTTTCCCCGATCCATCAGTTCCTGGCAGCGTCGAAGAGTCTCCTGCTGCCCGTTTTTGCGCCATCTCCAACGCCTTGTCATATTCATCATCTGAGCACTTGAGCAAGGCATACACTTCCCGAGCTTCTTTCTCCCTCATTATCGTAGGCGCGGCAACATTGAGAGGTTTCGACCACCACACAAGGTAGGTAATCAGAGTGCAGAAGGCATGAGCGGCCGTGGAGACTTCGAGGAGACTGAGCGGAAGGCCTTGGAAAAGCCTTGAAGCGCAGTTCGTACAGAACCACGCTACCTGCACAACCAGGAGGGCCTTACTCAGACCGTTGGATGCTGCCTGGTCGAGAATGTACTCTTCTGTGGTGTCGGTGAAGATGTGGGGGAAGTGCTCCATGATATAAACGAGCGTATCAAATTTGGGGACCTCGGCAGTGTAACGGGGATTGGTCGATATCTCGAGGAGGGATTCCTCAACAATGGGGTTGTTGTCATCGTAAGATCCATAAAATGCGAAACCACCCATGACCGCATAGAATGCATGGACAAGGCCGAAATGCGGCTGGGATATCCGCTCTCTGTCATAACACTTCTGTTCAGTCACAATGAGTTAATAGATCACGGGAGATTGGCATTTGGCACTCACCTCTTTCGACTTTACTTGTCCACGGATCCAGTTGCACACGCCAACAAGCATTCCGGGTTCGACCAGATGCGGGTGGAACTCCTGTGCTTTCCTTAACAAAATACCAGCATTGACCCTTTCAGATATTGCGAGGAAGAGCAGGACCTCCGGTGCAAGGAGAGCGATGAACATCCAAAGCACTTGGATGAAAAAGCGACGTGTGTCGCTGTGACGTTTGGTGGGTACGTTGAAGTGCAGAGTGTTCCATATGCATATAATCAAGGTGCTGATGCAAAGCGAGATGATACCGAAAGTACCCCGCTGCGTTGGTTCTGCTACCCACGGATGTGGGGGGTTGCTCGGGGGAGTGGTATTGGTTGCAGGGTTCTCCATCTATTTTGTGGATCAAGAAAGACAACAGATCCGGCAAAGTGAAGAGCGTGGGGTATTTCATGGGTGCGGGGGCGGGCAGCTACTTATATGCGAGGGTACTGTATGCATTTCGTACTCTGTGTATGAAGGTACCACTATGCCGGAAATGATCGGCTGGATTCCCGTTATTTCCCTGACCCCACTCGTTAGCGGGCCGTGTCTGATGTCATGAGTGGGACACTAAATGTGGATGATGCAAGTAGGCTGACTCAGTGACACTTGACGTGGACAATGGAATTAGCTAGATGAGCTACAAAGGCCGGTAGTATGGGGGGTCGGGATAGTATGTGACGAAAGATAAATCTGAAAAGGAGGTAGAGATTAGTACACGAGTCCAATGAACAAGAATTATAAGTTAAGAGTCCGGGGCGCAGGTATCGGGCTGCACAACCGAACAACAACGAGTCGACTCACCCCCAATCCAATTCAGACCAACCGCAGCTGCGGATTACGCGTCGCGATAAAATAACCAATTAAGCCCAATAGCATGCACGAATGAAAATGGACCCACTTCAAGCCCCTGGCCGAGGTGGAGGTCTTGCAGTCGACTGAACCCGGGTAGTTCCAGAGGGAGACACCGACCTCCACTATGTCCACTTGAACTAGTGGGTGGGTGTATTACAGGCGGCATACTCGCGGGAGCAGGCTTGAATCCCATACTGCCCCCAAACCAAATACCTCGGGAATCAACAGGATCCCATTCTCATTCTCGGGCATATCGCCAGAAGCACCCCCTGCGCCTCCTCCTCCTGTTCGTGCCTGAGGCGCAGGTGTTCGAGCGCGCGCTGGAGGTCCTACGCGAGGGGTATCTCATTGGGTGGCCCTTCGTGCGTTAGTTCCCAGCCCACAAGTGGGCTTCCGGGGGGTGAGATCAGGAAGTTGCGTTTGGGCATGGGAGGGCGGAGGTGGGAGGGCGACTCGAGGACCGCGCTCTGGTCGGAGTCGTAGAACCGATCTGGCGGAGGCCCACTTAGATGGACGGGGACCAATAACTGTATGCGCACCACGGAAAGCACGCAGGGTGATTTCGGGTGTGGATGCTTTCGGCGGTAATTAGTATCGATCGCTGGAATGGCGTGCATGTTCCGCGTCATCGGGGTTGTAGAAGACTACAACGGCATGTTTGAGAGATTTGAGGGGTACCGAGGAGTATAAGGAGCCTTCGAGTTGCTTAGGCCGGGCTGGAGGTGTGCATGCAAGTGGCGGAGAACGAGGCAACGAGCTATCGGAGTGCATCGAGTATTAAAGGTTCGAAGAAAGGTGCTGGAAGAGGGTTATGATCAGCGCGTTGGTTGGCTGCTTGAGGCAGGCGAGCGGCGGGAGGGGCGCGACAACCGACTCGACGAGAAAACTACTGATCCCAATCCCTGCGAGACTGCTCTGTGGGATTCATAGGATGGCTATCTTTGGGCCCTTGGTGGCGTTCCTGGTCGCGAAGGTGCGAAAATGGTGCAAGGCAGCGGGAATTCTGTAGAATATGTGGATGCCCACGTGGCCAAAAATAAGTGGTCAAGTAATCGTCGGTAGTCATCTCTCAGTGAGAGTCGGGATTGGTTTGCTACCACCTCCACTCGGCCGCCTCCTGGCTGGTAGCAGAGCATACCGTCCGACGCGACGCACCTGGAAAAACGCCCAAGAGTGATGTTCGCGCCCTCGACGGCTCTCCCCAGCCAAAGCAAACTCCGCGCAAGGATGATACGACGGAGTCAAGCCGACAAACCTTTGTGGTCGGCCACAACACCCGAATTGACATTTGGCGGATACACGTTACAGAATTGATAGGCTACTCATCAGGTTGTCAACACGCGTATGGATCGTGATAGGGCGCCCTGAAGCTAGGAAGACCAATTTCTGTCCTCAAAGGCATTTAATTTCGCTCGTAAACATCCCTTAACTCCCATCTAACTGCTATCTACGATTTCAATCATAATTCTTTGATCGATCGACCCCATCCACCACTGCTCTCCATTTCGTTACCAGATTCGTGGTTCGCTCAACAGCCCACATCTCCTAGCTGTCAACTTTCTTCTATGTATAATCGGACTGTTCCATTTACCATTCGCTAGCTTGTCTATTGTCTAGTAATCCAGTCATGTATTGTTTGAAGGCATGTACATCTGACCACTGCGCGCGAGCCTGGGGAGATTCCTTACGGTTTCTCCGCACGCCACTAGTCCAACATTTATGAGAGGTGAGGCCAGTAATTTGACCAGGACGGGAGCCCATATGCAGCAGAATCGAGAAAGGGGAGCTGCCGGAAACTTTCTACGACAAGAAATCCCGACGCAAGGATGTGGGTAAAGGGTACTATCACAAAGCATATGGATATAGTAAGACCCCCGGATTTAGAATCAGAGACTATGGCTCTGTTTTCCAACCAGGTCAAAAACAATATCACAGAGACATTCACGAGCCCCGAGCATGTGACCACAAACGAGGAGACACGCCAAAGTACCCGTTCCAGCGGTGTGGGGAATCGGTCACCCCAGGCCAGGAAGTGTACTAGGCCATAAAGTATCGGGGAGATGGCCATGTTTATGAGGAACATGGAGAGTGCCGTGATACTCCCGAGTGATTTATTGAAAAAGGCACCAGGAAACAGCATATGATCACTATTCTCGAATTCCAGGTGGTGTGGTGGCCGCTTTGAGGTTTGGAGAAGGTGTCACAGTGCATTCGCCGCCAAGACAATTTTCCCCGTCGAAGAGTCCCCTCCTGCCCTTTTCTGCGCCATCTCCAATGCTTTGTCATATTCTTCACGCGAGCACTTGAGCAGTGCATACACTTCCCGAGCTTCTTTCTCCCTCATTAACGTCGGCGCCGCAACATTAATAGGTTTCGACCACCACACAAAGTAGGTGAGAAGAGTGCAGAAGGCATGAGCGGCCGTGGAGACTTCGAGGAGACTGAGCGGAAGGCCTTGGAACAGCCTTGAAGCGCAATTCGTACAGAACCACGCTACCTGAACTATCAGGAGAGCTTTGCTCAGACTGCTGGACGCTGCCTGGTCGAGAATGTACTCTTCTGGGATGTCGGTGAGGATGTGGGGGAAGTGTTCCATGATGTATTCGAGTGTATCAAAATTGGGAGCCTTAACAGTGTGACGGGGATTTGTTGATAGTTGGAAGGAGGGCTCCTCAGAAGTGGGGTTATCGTCGTCGAAGGGTCCATAAAATGCGAAACCACCCATGACCGCGTAAAATGCATGGACAAGGCCGAAATGCGCTTGAGACGTCTGCTCTATGAGATCATAACGCCTCTGCTCAGTCACAATGAGTTAATAGATCACGGGAGAATGGCATTTGGCACTCACGTCTTTCGACTTTACCCGTTCACGGATCCAGTTGTGCACGCGAACAAGCATCCCGGGCCTGACTAGACGTGGGTGGAACTTCTGCACTTTCCTTAACAAAATACCAGCATTGCTCCTTTCAGTTATTGCGAGGAAGAGCAGGAACTCCGGTGCGAGGAGAGCGATGAACATCCAAGACACCTGGATGAGAAAGCGACGTGTGGCGGTGTAACGTCTGATGGGTATGTTAAAGTGCAGAGTGCTCCATATGCAAATGATTAAGGTGCTGAGGCAAAACGAGATGATCCCGAAGGTGCCCCGCTGCTTCGGTTCTGGCACCCACAAATATGGGGGGTTGCTAGGAGTGGTGGTATTGGTTGCAGGATTCTCCATCTATTTTGTGGATCCGTAAAGACAACAGATCCGGCAAAGTGAAGAGCGTGGGGTTTTACATAGGTATGGGAGCGGGTCGCCACTTATATGCGAGGGTATTGTATGCATTTCGTACTCTGTATGTGAAGGTGCCACTATGCCGGAAATGATCGGATGGATTCCGGTTACTTGCCTGAGCCAGGCCTAGTCCGCATGGCAGCGGTCCATTTCTCGCGTGTCTGTCCCTTGACTCGGGTTTGACAGCCACGATAAGGAGTGCAACAGAGGACCATTTCCAAACGCAAGTACAACTCGGTTCGGAGTTTGTTGGAATTGCGATTGCACATCACAACGGCAAACTGACTTGTAGCCTCACAACTTCATGGAATGCTCACTTTGGGACTCGCCTCAGCTCAACCAAGTGTTGGGCACATGATCTGGTCATTCGTACAGGGTTCGATTCATAGCCGAAATTGTGTAGTTGAATTCGTATCAAATGGACCACATGCCCAGCCTTCACCTTCTCAACGAATATACCTACTCATTGATCTTGAGGTCTATCGTACTCTCATCACATTATAAGGATCTCCCGCCTCATCGAAATGTTACCCGTGACAGGTTCGAAGCTGAGCGCTTTGTCCTGCACACGTGGATAGATGAATATCTAGTCTAAGTCTCAACATAAGGTTTCCCTCTTCATTTCCCGTTCCTGCGGACCAGCTCAGCCCTCAGATATCCTCGCCCCCGATTCCATTGCTCTGTCTATCCAATGATCTGAGACGACACGAAACACAGCGAAATTGAGATAATGTACATGACCGCTTATCTCCGTATGTATCTCCGTATAATTCATGTCGGTGAAGCCATGCATGAGCGGGATACCAAATGTGGATGACGCAAGTAGGCCAACTCGGTAGCACTTGATGCATACAATGGAGTCAGCTAGATGAGCTACAAAGGCCGGGAGTCGTGGTAGTATGTGACGCAAGATAAATCTAAAAAGGAGGCAGAGATTAGGACGCGAGCGAGTCCAATCAACATGAATTATAAGTTATGAGTCCGGCCGCAGGTACCGGGCTACACAACCAAACAACAAAGAGTCGACTCACCCCCAATCCAATTCAGACCAACCGCAGCTGCGGATTACGCGTTGAGAGCAACACCTAGAAAGCCTCTGGTGGAGGTGGAGGTCTCGTGGTCGGCTGAATCCGAATAGTTCCAGAGGGAGACATCAACCCTCCATGATGTCCATTTGAACCGACAGTAGGTGGGTGTATAGGTGGCATACTCGTCGGCGGGAGCAGGCTTGAATCCCATACTTCCCCCAAACCGAATAGGAGGTACATGACTGGGCAACTCCCAGTCGCCATTGCCCAGATCCTCATCAAGCGCGTCCCAGTGCTCGGAGCCACGTGCCGCGACAACGCGACGGCGGTGACACCAGTTCTGCACCCGCACATAAACACCAGCCTCACCCTCGGGTATCAACAGGATCCCATCCTCATTCTCGGACATATCGCCAGAAGCGTCCCCCGCGGCTTCCCGTTCCCATTCCTCCTGTTCGCGCCTGACGCGCAGCTGTTCGAGCGCGTGCTGGAGGTCCTCCGTGAGGGGTACCCCGTTGGGCGGCTCTTCGTGCGTCAGTTCCCAGCCCACAAGTGGGTTTCCAGGGGGTGAGATCAGGAAGTTGCGTTCGGGCATGGGAGGGTGGAGGTGGAAGGGCGACTCGAAGATCGCGCCCTGGTCATCCGAGTCGGCGTTGTAGAACCGATCTGGCGGAGGCCAACTTAGATGGACGGGGAGCAATACTGTATGCGCACCACGGAAAGCACGCAGGGTGATTTCGGGTGTGGATGCTTTCGGCGGTATATAATTAGTATCGATCGCTGGAGCGGCGTGCACGTTCCGCGTCATCGGGGTTGTAGAAGACTACAATGGCATGTTTGAGAGATTTGAGGGGTACCGAGGAGTGTAAGGAGCCGTCGAGTTACTTAATAGGCCGGGCTGGAGGTGTGCATGCAAGTGGCGGAGAACGAGGCAACGGGCTATCGGAGTGCATCGAGTATTAAAGGTTCGAAGAAAGGCGCTGGAAGAGGGGTTATGATCAGCGCGTTGGTTGGCTGCCTGAGGCGCGAGCGGTGGGAGGGCGCGACAACCGACTCGACGAGAAAACTACTGATCCCAATCCCTGCGAGACTGCTCTGTGGGATTCATAGGATGGCTATCTTTGGGCCCTTGGTGGCGTTTTCCTGGTCGCGAAGGTGCGAAAATGGTGCAAGGCAGCGGGAATTCTGTAGAATATGTGGATGCCCACGTGGCCAAAAATAAGTGGTCAAGTAATCGTCGGTAGTCATCTATCAGTGAGAGTCGGGATTGGTTTGCTACCACCTCCACTCGGCCGCCTCCTGGCTGGTAGCAGAGTATACCGTCCGACGCGACGCACCTGGAAAAACGCCCAAGAGTGATGTTCGCGCCCTCGGCTCTCCCCAGCCAAACTCCGCGCGAGGATGATACGACGGAGTCAAGCCGACAAACCTTTGTGGTCGGCCACAGCGACCGAATTGACATTTGGCGAATACACGTTATAGAATTGATAGGCTGCTCATCAGGTTTAATTGTCAACAAGCGTATGGATCGTGATAGGGCGCCCTGAAGCTATATAGGAAGACCAATGGCATTTAATTTCGCTCGTAAACATCCGTTAATCCCCATCTAACTGCTATCTGCGATTTCAATCACAATTCTTCGATCGACCCCATCCACCACTGCTCTCCGTTTCGTTATTACCAGATTCGTGCGTGGTTCGCTCAACAGCCCACATCCCCTAGCTGTCATACTTTCTTCTATGTATAATCGGACTGCCCCATCTACCATTGGCTAGCTTGTCTATTGTCGAGTAATCCAGTCATATATTGTTTGAAGGCATGTACATTTGACCACTGCGCGCGAGCCTGGGGATATTCCTTACGGTTTCTCCGCACGCCACTAGTCCAACATTTATGAGAGGTGAGGCCAGTAATTTGACCAGGACGGGAGCCCATATGCAGCAGAATCGAGAAAGGGGAGCTGCCGGAAACTTTCTACGACAAGAAATCCCGACGCAAGGATGTGGGTAAAGGGTATTGTCACAAAGCATATGCCTCTACCAAGAGTACCGGCTTTAGACTCAGAGATTATGTCACTTTTTTCCAACCACGCCAAAAACAATGCCACAGAGATATCCACGAGCCCTGAGCATGTGACCACAAACGAGGAGACGTGCCAAAGTACCCGTTCCAGGGGTGTGGGGAATCGGTCACCCCAGGCCGACAGGAAGTGTACTAGGCCATAAAGTATCGGGGAGATGGCCGTGTTTATGGACACGGAGACTGCCACAATACTACGGGGTAATTCATTGGCAATAGTACCGGGAATCAGCATATGATCACTACTTTTGAACCTCAGAGGGCCTGGTGGCCGCTTTGGGGTTGGGAGCGCAGCAGATGTCGCAGTGCATTCGCCGCCAAGACAATTTTCCCCGGCCCATGAGTTCCTGTCGAAGAGTCCCCTGCTGCCCTTTTCTGCGCCATCTCCAATGCTTTGTTATATTCTCCATCTGAGCACTTGAGCAGTGCATACACTTCCCGAGCTTCTTTCTCCCTCATTAACGTCGGCGCGGCAACATTAATAGGTTTCGACCACCACACAAGGTAGGTGAGAAGAGTGCAGAAGGCATGAGCGGCCGTGGATACTTCGAGGAGACTGAGCGGAAGACCGTGGAAAACCCTTGAAGCGCAATTCGTACAGAACCACGCCACCTGAACTATCAGGAGAGCTTTGCTCAGACTGCTGGACGCTGCCTGGTCGAGAATGTACTCTTCTGGGATGTCGGTGAGGATGTGGGGGAAGTGTTCCACGATATATTTGAGTATATCAAAATTGGGAACCTCAACAGTGTAACGGGGATTTGTTGATATCTGGAAGAAGGACTCCTCAGCAGTGGGGTTGTCGTCGTCGAAGGATCCATACAATGCGAAACCACCCATGACCGCGTAGAATGCATGGACAAGGCCGAAAGGCGGTTGAGACGTCTGCTCTATGAGATCATAACGCCTCTGCTCAGTCACAATGAGTTAATAGATCACGGGAGAATGGCATTTGGCACTCACCTCTTTCGACTTTACTCGTTCACGGATCCAGTTGCGCACGCCAACAAGCATCCCGGGCTTGACTAGATGTGGGTGGAACTTCTGCACTTCCCTTAGCAAAATACCAGCATTGATCCTTTCAGATATTGCGAGGTAGAGCAGGAGCTCTGGTGCGAGGAGAGCGATGAACATCCAAGACACCTGGATGAAGAAGCGACGTGTCGCGGTGTAACGTCTGATGGGTATGTTAAAGTGAAGAGTGCTCCATATGCAAATGATTAAGGTGCTGAGGCAAAACGAGATGATCCCGAAGGTGCCCCGCTGCTTTGGTTCTGGCACCCACAAATATGGGGGGTTTCTAGGAGTGGTGGTATTGGTCGCAGGATTCTCCATCTATACTGTGGATCCGTAAAGACAACAGATCCAGCAAAGAGAAGAGCGGGGTTTTACATAGGTATGGGAGCGGGTCGCCACTTATATGCGAGGGTATATGCATTTCGTACTCTGTATGTGAAGGTGCCACTATGCTGGAAATGATCGGCTGGATTCCGGTTATTTCCCTGAGTCCACTGGGCAGCGGATGTGCCTGTCAGCTCTAGTCTCTTGGACTCGGGTTTAATGGCCACGATAACGAGTGCAATAGAGGGGTATTTCCAAATGCAAACACAAATCGGTTCGGAGCTTGTCGGAATTGCAATTGCACAGCACAACGACAAACTGATTTTTATCTTCACAACTTCATGCACTGCTCACTTTGAGATTCATCTCGGCTCAACCAAGTTTTGGACACACGATCTGGTTATGAGTACGGGGTTCGATTCATAGCCGCAACTGTGTAGTTGAATTCGTATCAAAGGCACCCCACCTTCTCAACGAATATACCTGCTCATTGATATTGAGGCCTATCGTGCTCTCATCACATTATAAGGACCTCCTACCTGATCGAAATGTCCCCCGTCACAGATTCACTCTCTGTGGAAGCTGAGCGCTTTATCCTGTTGGAGTTGATTGATTCCTCCAACTAATGGCCGGGTGGCTCAGTGGTTAGAGCGCCCTTCTAGAATTAGGGAAGCCCGGGTTCGATCCCCGGTCTGGCCTTTTCTTTCTCCTTCATCAGGTTATGAGCCCGCGCCGTCACTGCGCACCTATCCAGACGTCGAGGAAGGCCCCGTCCGAGCCTGGCACCTCGTAAAACTGCTACGAGCTGGGCAAGTCCTCAGTAAACTGCCTTGGTTG
>Ga0307515_10020500_pt1 | contig 11790 bp, 3 predicted proteins | sample 17_EM_MG_FD_194513 | JGI IMG/M metagenome (GOLD analysis project Ga0307515, IMG submission 194513) | Populus trichocarpa ectomycorrhiza microbial communities from riparian zone in the Pacific Northwest, United States - 17_EM | ecosystem: Host-associated > Plants > Roots > Unclassified | place...
TTAATATATTTATAAAACTCTTTTAGTAGGCATTATAAAATGTCTTTATAGGTTAATCCTAGTTTGCCTTTTAGAAATTTCTTAATATTAGTATTAACTATCTTTTAGCGTAGAAACTTAGACTTTATTTTTAGGTTTATTTTAAGAAAGTTATAAAAATAAGGGGGTAGTGTTTTACGGGCTTTGTTTATTATATAGTCGCCTTTTACTAGCCGGCGGAAAGACCTTTCTAATAGATTTAGTACTTCTATTAGGCCTATAGGCAGCTCCTTAAGCAGCTATTAATACTCTTCTTATTTAACTAGTTCTACTAGCTCCGCTATATAGATTCTTTTTACCTTTATATCTTTTTATTTATAGAACTAGGTAAAATTAATGGCATAAGTGCATCTAATATCGTCTAGGTTGGGGCGTATTTGGCTCTCCGGTGCTACGTGTCACAGCGACTTAGTCAATCGAGGCACGAGCGCCGTAAAGAACGTATGCAAGCCTGTACAATTGGAATGTCTATTAACCCGGATATCAAAATAAGGAGCAGAAGAAGGTCGTGAAAAGGACACGTCTATATACATGGAGCCAAGACGTAAGCGAACCCCCTTGACTAGGCCTTATCTAGGTTACGCGCGTTAGTGCCATAACACTACGGCTAGGCTAGTATAGTTTAGTTAGCCTAGGGGGGCGGAAATAAGGCGGCGGCCCTATATAGTACGCGTGGGAGACGGGTACGAGGTTAGGCGTTATAGGGGGGAGGTCTTAATTGCTCTAGTTTTAGTCTTGGTTATAACGCCCTTAGCTGTTATATATGTGGTCGCATATACGTATAGTAAATGACTTAGGGTTAGGTGTTTTATTAGCTAACCTAGGTTAAGTGGGTATATATAGGGGACTTATAGTTCTAGCGGTGTTTGTTTTTTAGGGGATAAAGTAGTAGTTTAGTCTTCTAGAATCTCTGCTTAGTTTACTGCGTATATTAGCTTACTAGTATTAGGCACCTCTTTTATTATTAGCTGACGGTATTTAAGCGTTAGCTGTATAATACGTCCGCGTAGTACTACTTGGTTATAGTTAGGAATATACTATAGAAGATAGTTGTAGGCATAGTAATTAGAGTTAAACTTAAGCTCTAGGGCGGGGAAGTCTGCCCTTAGGTTATGCTTTTTAAGCTAGGGCATTTTAAGAATTACTAGTATAGAGGGTAATAACTTTATAACGTAGAAGAGTATAGATTCTATATAGTAGCTAATTATTATTATTGCTATAAAGTAGTAGGTAATAAACCCGGATGGGAGTCTATTAGTAAAGTGGAGTGGTTTTAGAACTAGGAGTCTTTTCGTTATAATATTATGCTTTTTTATAAGTAAGTCTTTATCTATAAACGCTGGTGCTATACTACTAGTATTAATAAGGCTTACTGTTTTAATGAGAACTTATAGAAGTAGGTTATGCGGTAAGAAGAGGTAGGTCTAAATAAGGATGGTATTTCTATCGCTATTTACTATTCTAAAGTTAAGTAGTAGCTAGCTTAAAATAAGGTCTAACTAATCTAGTAGCATAGATCTAATCCTTTTATCCTCCTCCCTGTATAGTTCTAACCCTTAAAGGCGACTTAGTCTAAGGGTTGGCCTTTTAATAGCTAAATTATAGGGCTTAGCTGGTAGCTATGGTCTTAGCTAATATGTCCTAATATATTAGTTTTTGACGGTGTATATATGCTAGAGGGTACTTTACTAATAATATAGCTGGTCTTATAATTGGTAGTAGTATAGAGTACTTATCCGTAGTTTGCGTATAGAACTATTAGCTGAGGCTATATTAGGGAAGGGAATTATAGGGGCGGGTTTTTGTGTCCGAACCTATGTCCTTATCTACAGTTACCGCCTTAATTACTATCCCCTCTATTAAAGAATCCGCCGTGGCTAGGAGGGGGTTAGAATAGTAGTATTAAAAGGGGGTTTAGGTTCTTCTGGGGGTTATAAGCATCTTTTTAGTAGCTAGGTTAACCACACGCTATATAGAGTCTGTTATCTATATAATATCTTTAGATGTTATTAGGGAGACTATTACTACCGCTGCTAAACTTAACGGCGTTAAGGTTTATTAGGTTATTTTATAGTAATATAGGTTAGTAGCCGCTAGTGGTACTTAGCTTAGCGGTATTTAGCTTAGTGTAGTAGGTATAGTTCTATAGGTTATAAGCGAATACATCTATCTACTCGCTCCAGCTTTTACAGTTAGTATTATCAATCTTACGGCTAAGGGTAAGAGCCAGGTCCTTTATCTTAGAGGAAATATTCTTCTTAAGTAGATCCACTTTTTACTCCTTAGTCTTGTTTACTTTAATTATTAACTTATTAAGCTCTGCTTTCTAGAACTAGTAGTTACACTTACCTTAGCTTAAGGTATCTAGCTTATTTTTAGCTGCTTAGGTTATATCTATAGTCTTATAGTGCTTCCTTATATATATATAAACATAGACTTTTAGTTAGAGAAGGTCTATTTACTTAAGTTATTTAGGTATATACGTAGCATATTAAGGCCATACTTAATATAGTTATAAGCCTTATCTATTAGCATGTCTGATATATAGAGGACTTTATCCATTAGGGTCTTAAAGCACTTTACATCCCTTTAGAAAACGCCTTAGATCTTTATTTCCTATATTTTAAAAATTTCTTACTTTTTAGTTAGTAATCCCTTGCTATTAAATAGGGTTAAATCTTTTACTTTACACTTTTTTTTATAGGGCTTAGTTAGAAAAGGAGAGCTAGTAGCGGTGTTCTTATCAGTAATAGTTTAGGTAAGTATAGTAATCTAAAGGCTTAGACTTTATATGGTCTAAGTATTTATAAAGGCTTGCTGTTTATATTATTGTATATATAGTTTAAGTGTCTTAAGGGAGTTGATTCTGTGCTAAGCTTTTTTAAGTTAGGACTTTATAGTTTGGCCTTTATTATAAACGGCTTAGAGACCGGCTCTTAATGCTAGTTAGGAAAGTTATATATATAGAGAGGTGCTAGAAGGTTCCTGCCACGTTAAGGTCTTTAGGGTACTTTAGGCTACTCCTAATTGCCTAGGCAATATAGGTATAGGAGGTATTAAAAAGGCAGGCGAGTGCTTCGCGTATATTCGCCAATGGGGTATTATCTATATTATAGTCGCCTATTTTAAGGGATCTGTATAAGGCAATTAAAGTCTATAAGGCTGGCTGTAGTACTAAGATTGTTTATAACTATACTAGGGTTGTCTAGGACTTATAGTACGGTATTATTAGTTGCGCCAGGTCGTAATTATACTAGGAAAACAAAAATAATAGACTAAAAAAAAAAACAAAGGTTATAATAGGGCGCAATTAGGGATACTACAAACTATTATGGTGCTGCAATAAAGTAGACTAAATAACTACGTTATAGTATAAAGAGAAGAAGAAGGTAAAAGGGAGTATTGTATATAAATAGTAGGGCCAGCCGCTAAGGCGCTAGTAGTGGGCTAGCTAATAGTAGGAAATAGTATAAGATAGTACGAGACAGTATAAAATAGTATGCGTTAGGTCAGTGCCGTAATATTAGGCTGTGTTTTGCGGTATAAGGTTTATAGTCTTCCTTAGCTTAAGTTCCATTTTCCGTAAGTTATTCTTCTAGTTTATTAGTTTAGTATATCGTCCAATATTCCTAGCCTTTCTTTATAGCTGCGTAGGGCCTAAGTCCTCTATAGGGGACTTAACTGGGTTATTACCAACTTCTTAAGTCTTTAGTGCAGATAGTGTAATATAGGTAGTCTAAGGGCGGCGTAGTATACGGATCCGTTGCGGATTAAGTTATATATCCTTCTTAAAAGCCTAGTCCTTACGGCTTATATTAGCCTAGTAAATGGTATTTATCTACGGTTATATAAGGTTTTCTATTATAATACTAATTTCTTTATAAAGGAAGGTGTTAGGGGTATAGTTTTGGGCTAGACAAGCCGTCTATTCCGTATATTAAGCTATAAACCTAAATAGGCTAGCTATTTTCTCCCTAAAATTATATTATAGCTTCTAAGGTCCGTAATAAGAAAGGGGATATTATATTACCTTCGCCTATTAACGCGGGGGCATATTTATAAAATACTTACAATAAGTTGCCCTACCTATCCATTATACCTATAAATAGGAATTAGTTTAGGCAGATCTTCTATAAGTATATTAAGAAAATTAGCCAGTTTTATAGCGCACTTTATATTAATTAAGGTAAAGGTATTTACTCTAAAGTTAGCTAAAGCAGAGGTTAAAACGTAATATTTATTACGGAATAAAGTATAAGGGATAGTACAACTTCTTTTACTAACTAGCTGACCCAGATTAATATATAATATATTAATTCCTTTTAACCCTAGAAAAGAGTCTTCCTTTAAGGTTCATCTTTTCCTAACTTTATACTATTCTCCTAAATTAATAAAACCTTGCTTATCTTTACCGCTATTAAGCAGTCCTTTATAAAGTAGTTTTTTTAGCCGTATAAAAAGCAAGCTCCTTAGTTACTAAGGGCTTATTTATAGGGGTTGCTATATATAGGCCTAAACAATAGGCCTATAGTAGGACTAGCTGTACAGCTAGCTACTAGGTTAGCGGCTGGCTATATAGCTGGCGTAGTAGGCGTTATAGGTTATACTAGGGTATTACGGGCCGTTCTTATATTACTTATAGCTTAATTTAAGGGATTCTGTTATAGGATACCCCTATAACACCTTATATATATCTACCTATTTCTACCAACTTAGTAACTAGAGACCAACTACAAGATAGCAATTTAATAGTAATCTGCGGCAATCTAATAACAATCTACCGCATTCTACTATATTCCACTAAGTTTTACTAAGTTTTACTAAATCTTACTAAGTTCTGCTAGGACTACCACCTAAATTCTATTCTACTTTATGTATATATTAACTAAGCAACTAAGTCCATAATATATACCCTTTCCTTTTATTTTCCTACCTTCTTTCCTTATATAACGTCTTAACTTCCTTATATAGTTTATATATATAGCTTAATAATATCTACCTTACTATATATTATTGTCGCTTATACTTACTCTATAATACTATATTACGTTAACTACCTATACTACTATTAATATGCAAAATAAACCTAATGCCCCTATAATGGCCGCTAGTATTATATCCACACTCTAAAAATAATTAGTAGGGATATAGAAGTCTTTTATAGACGCCCTTATATAAAACTAAGCTACTTTAAATTAATAATAAGCCGAATAAGAAATATAGTACTAGTAATTAATTAAGAACCTCTAAGAAGAAATCCGCACTCTTAAGATGCCTATAATAGGGCCTTAAGACTAAATACTACCTCTAGAGATAAATATACGGAACGTAAGCCTCAAACCTATAGCAGCTATTTACCCTAAACTAACTACCATACTATAATAACCCGAATAATTACCTAACCCTTTAATATTTATTAGTAAACAGTAAGAGCTTTAATTATTTCTAAGCTAGCTTAAGAATAAGTTAACTAGTAACGCTAACTATTACCTAACTAAAGCCAACTAACTCTATTACGCCCTAAGTTAACTAAAAAAAGAGGTAGCTAACCTTATTAAACCCCTTTAACTAAACTTAGTATAAAGCCTAGTTATACTTCTAAAAGCTATATACAGTAATCTAAACTATTAAGCTACTACTTAGAGAAAGATAAACTATATAGCTTAAGGAACGAAAAGTTTCCTAGTACACTTCCTTAAATTTAACTGTTACGTAAGAGAGACTAGCTAGAATAACTCTACACTAGTTAATAGCCTTATTAAATTCCTAAGCCCTAAACTAAAAACCTCCCTAATAGGCGTAGACCTACTAGGAGCCCTTAATACCTATATAAATATTATTAATAAGCGGTATAATAATATACTACGCCTAATACTAAAGCCCGCCCCTTAATATAATATAGCAACCTTATAAACGTCTACTAAGTTATTATCTTAGCCTAGGCACCCTAACGTTATAGATATTAACACTAGAACCCTAGAGTACGCCCTATTAGGGTCCCTTAAATAAGAAAGACGTATTAAGCTAGGCCTTTACTTTAAGTGTAGAAGTAAGAACTATATCTTAAAATACTATCTTATTTCCTTACCTACGCCCTAAAACAATTTATAAATAGCTAATATTAGCAACTATTTATTGCGCCTAACCTTAAGCCATTAATTATAGCCCTCCTTATCTAGTTCTAGCCCTTTATTTAATAAGCACTATTAATAAGAATAAAGCTCTAACTAACGTCCTATAAGAACCCCGCCCTAATTACCTCTAAAAGAAAGGGTTTAAAGTTAAGTTACTTTCTAGGATAGCTCTACTATAAGATCTCGTTAAACGTATTTAATGTTATAAACTCTAACTCTTAGAACCGTAGTATAACTATTAACTATCGCCTCTAGCAGAATAGTTAATAGGCTAACGCTTAAATCCTAATTAATATAGGAGCTAGCGGCATAGGATTTATTAACAAGATCTTTATATAAGATAATGGTTTTACTCTACCCTCCTTTAACCGGCATATTAATATATTTAGATTTAATTTTAATAGCAAACGTACTATCTTAGGCCGTATTACCTATATAGTAGCCCTAAGACTCTAATACCTAAACTATAAAGAACTATTTAAGCTTTTTATTACTACTCTAGGTTACCTAGTAATTCTTAAACAGCCCTAGATAATGCTATATAAAGTAGTTATTAATTAAAATAACCTTAAGCTTCTATTTACTGCTCCGTATTATAAGTAGGAATACTTTATAATATACTATCCTAACCCTAAACTAAAATCTAAGAAATCTACTAAAATCTATTAGCTTAAGATTTCCACTAATATCTACCCTACGCCTAAGGAATTTACTAAATTCCACTAACCTAAAAATTCTACCAATTTCTACCAACGTAAGATTTCTACTTGTCTGTATAAGTAGAGGTTGTAAATAACGTTATACGCAGAGCGTATGCGGCAGGGGCCGTATAGCATAGCGTACATCACCTGACCACCTACGGCCCGATAGATAGCCCGACCTTTACTACCCCTTTTCTTTCTCTTTTAGTAAATAGAGAAAAGATACAAATGAATTAAGAACCAGTTACCTTATATTGCAATTACAGTACCCCCTAGGTAATACCAACACTAATCAGTAATATTATAGATTAGAATCCGGTGTTATTATAAAGAGAGACAACACGCAATCGCTCCTACTAAGGCCCGTCAATCTTGTCGCGTTTACTAAGGAGAACTCTTCCTACCAAGGCCCTGGGAACTTAAAGAACCGGCTCCTACTAAGGCTTTGTCCAGTTCGCGTCTATTACGTAAACTAATACCCAGTACAACCTCTTTACTAAGCCAGTACACCTAGCAGCTTCGGCAGTATCCTATAACCCAGCAGCGTTAGCGGTATCTACCTACCTATAACCCCGACACCGTCTACTACCTTCGTTACAGATCCGCCACGTCAAAAATTACGTTAATAGCACGCCCTAGACGCCAGCATATCCCCTTTTTTCCTACGGCCTTTATAAGCCACGAACACCATAACCTACACTACGATCTACGCCAGTTATATCCGACATAGAAATTTAACGTCTGCGCTAGGGTAATAGGATTACCCTAACCAATAAGTCTACTGCAGAAGATGTCACCAACTATATTAACTTTAAAATTAATAAGTATACTAAATGCAATTTTAAGGATAAAAGCCTATGGGAATTATACTAAGAGGACTTTGATAATTTTAAGGTATAAATATTTAAGGACGCTGATAGGTCTATACTTAAAAGACTTAAATAACTACTCTAACGTAATGGAGTATGGGTCTTTGATAAGAAGAGTAAATTAGTACTATAAGCACTATACGACGTCGCTTACGAGGACGACCCTACGGAATGGTTAGATATAGAAATTAAGCTATTTATTAGCAATAAAGGACCCTTTAATTCGTATATTATCAACCATCGTCTTAAATTACGTTTATTAACTCTTTTAACGTCATCTACTACCCTAACCCCAGCTGTCTTAAATAACCCTCCCCCTACGGCCAAGCTCCTCTTGCCTATAAACGTCACGGCTCCCTCTATAAACGTTACGGCTCCCCCTATAAACGTTATAGCTCCTTCTATAAAAGTTATAGCCGCCGTCAACTACGGTAGAGATTTAGTAACCCTAGTAAAGATATACACAGGAAAGCAAATATAGTAGAGAGGATAATAACTTTAACCGCAAGCTTACGATTTTTAACGACCTGTGTAATAGAGTTAAAATATTATAAGCGGTAAAGATTAAAGGCTTCCTAATAATGCTATATGGTATTACTCTTAACTTCTACTATCCCTTGACCCGTCGGCGTGCGTCCAACGTTATTGATAAGGATCTAGCCAATAAGAAGCTCTTACTCAACCTGATTCTTACGCGTTCCTGTCTATACGGCCTCGGCGTTGGACGTAGACGGGTTAAGGGATAAGAATAAGGCAACCTATATTACTTTTAATAGTATCTATAACGCTATACGCAACTACTTTAAAGGACTAGAATATAAGCGTGGAGTTCTAATAAAGTGGAACGCTATAACCCTTAAGATAGTAATAATAAAAAGCGAAGGCAAGTCTTCAGAGGACTGCCTACAGCTATTACTTAACGACCTCCGTTACTTATAGCATGGTCTTAACACTAACCTCTATAATAAGCTTATCATCGCTTACTAAGACGTCGCTACTTACTAGGTAGCCTACTCTAACCTACCTACTACACTTACCGGCCTTATAAACAGCCTATAATCGTCAATTATTACTTATAGGAAGATTAATGGTACTATAGAACAGCCCGCCAACGTATTCTTTACTAACCGTCGCTACTACTAACTAATATCCTAACCAAGTTTATTAAATAATTATTATAGCAATAATGCTAGGACGTGCTTTGTGTGTAAGAAAGGAGACTATTAGTTAATTAAGTATACTAAAGAAGAACGTAACAAAGTAAGAGAAGGATTTAAGATATGTGTCCACCAGTACCTTACGGATAATAATATTAACGACAATTTTAATAAGGATATAACGGCTATAGCACTTAATATATTAACTCTAACTACTACTAGCAGCAATTTCTTCTACAATGACTATAGTGTTAAGCACTTTATAACTTCAAATGGGCTAATATTAATTAAAGCCGCTAAGAATATAGTCACATCTATAAACAACAATGCCTTTATCTACGGCCTTACTAGTAGTATAGAACCTAGTAATATAGAACCTAGTGGTATAGAACCTAGTAGTACGGAACCTAGTATAGCAAAGCGCAGTAATAAGGTTAATATAGAGAACCTTACGGTTAATATTGACTTCCTTAACTGTAATTTTAACGATAACGGATAGGATTCAGCCCTTCTACCTATTTTCCCCTATGGATACCCCGGTAACACCTTGTACGCGCCTACCTGTTTCCACCACGATATCTACAATGTTCACGATATCCGTAATATCCGCAATATCTATAACGATATCCGCAACGCCTGCAATATCCGTAATATTCGCAATACCTAAGATATCCGCGATTACTGCCCTAAGCACCTGTTGACCTATATACTTCTCTTTTATACTTTTTACCTTCTTTCCTTTTTGTAAATGTCGCCAGTATTTGTATAAGTAGAGGTTATAAATAACGTTATACGCAGAGTGTATGCGGCAGGGGCCGTATAGCGTAGCGTACGTCACCTGACTACCTACGGCCCGATAGATAGCCCGACCTTTGCTACCCCTTTTCTTTCTCTTTTAGTAAATAGAGAAAAGATACGAATAAATTAAGAACCAGTTACCTTATATTGCAATTACAGTACCCCCTAGGTAATACCGACACTATTAATATCTATTAAGGACGTAAAAATTCTACTAAACCTTATAAATTAATCCTAAGCACTATACCGCCTAAAACTAGGTAGAAGCTTAAGCTTACTATATAAAGATATTAGAAGAACTGGTATTTTACTATAAAAAGGATACTTAAAGAACCTAAACCTAAATCTAATACTAACTCCGTACCTAATACTAAACCTAAAATTAAGTAAGAAACTATATAAGAAACTATAAACAACTAGAGCTGTTAGCGACTTAGTTAATTAAGGCATAAGTATAGTAAGAAGGACGCATACAAGCCTGTATAATTAGATTGTCTAAAAATAAGGATTTAAAGCTAGAGAAAGAAAAGAAGACAAGAAGTAGCGCCGCTTAACATTATATACAATCCTCTAGTTATATAACGGCAATTATCTAAAACTGTATAAAACTATCTGCGACTGTCCGCTATAATCCACTAATATTTATTAGCCATAATCTACCAGTTTTTACTAGCGCTATAATACTATCCGCTATAATCTACCAGTGTCTATTAGCCACAATCCACTAGTTTCCACTAGCGCTATAATATCCCCCCCCCCCCTTTAAACAAGCCTGCCCTTAGGCTTTATACGTTCGTATTATATCTATAGGGTATTCTTATCTTTATACTTAATAGGTAGCTTATTATCTTCGCTATTCTAGCACTTTATTTACTTATTAAGGTGCTTTAGGGGTCTAGGTTTATTAGGGTAACGGCTATAAAACTTCTAAAGCCTATCCCTTAACACGTCAGTTCGCGTCCATCTATTATCGATAAGGACTAGCTAATTAAATTAACTAAATTAAATCGTCGTGCTTAGGAATATAAGGCTGGTGATATTTATAAAATCTTATATAAAACGATCTATATAGCTTATTCCTTAGAGTTTAGTCGCTCAATATAAGGTAATTAGCGCTTATCCTTTCTGCAGAACAGAATCTGACATATTTTACACCCAAAATATATCCTTGGCGCCCGCTAGTGTTTTGGCGTTCCGCGCATAGGCCAGGTTCTAAATAGACGCTAACGTGTTAAGGGATAGAGACTACCTATAAAGTTCTATATAAGGTACTAAGTAGGGTTTAGGTCGTACCCTTTCCAATTAATATAATATTTTAACGTTCCCCTTATAAGCTTACAGGCCAGTATTTCTTTAATTTCCTATTTATTGTCGCCATTAACTTAGATTAGTAGGGGAAGTTTATTCTTTTATTTAGGCAATAGGTTATTTACGGCTTTTTATAGTTTATCCGGAGAGAAAATAGGGTAAACCTTAATCAAATCTAGGAGCTTTACTTTATATAAGTTACCTATCTTCTTAAGAACCTTATATAGTCCTACTATCTAATAGTCTAACTTACGGCTAGGTCGTTCCGTCTTTTAGTTCTTTATTATAACCCAGACTATATCTTCTACGGTAAAGTTAGGCTCTCTCCTATACTTATTTACCTGCTATTATATTAATTTCTAGGCCTTTTCTAGATTTATATAGGCTACTATCTAGGCTTCTTCTAAGCGCTTAGCGTACTACCGTGCTTCCTTATAAGATAGTTTTTCGTATACAGTTTAGGGTCCTTCTAGTCTTTCCCAGTTAAAGCTTATATAGGGTAAGTAGCCCATTTCCAGTTAAATAGGGGCAAATCCAGTAGAGTTGTAGGGTAAGGTCGCTTAGGCATAGTCTATTAGGGGTAGCAGTTCGGCCCAGTTATCTTAGAAGTAGTTAATAAAGGGCCAAAGTCTCTAATTTAAGTATTAATTTATAATTTCTGTCTATTTATCTAGGGGTAGTATGCTATAAAAAGCTTTAGCTTAATACTTAAGATCTAGGTAAACTTATTCTAGAAAGCTAATATAAATTACGGCCTATAATCGGATATTATAGTATTTAGTAG
>Ga0307515_10020502_pt1 | contig 11788 bp, 6 predicted proteins | sample 17_EM_MG_FD_194513 | JGI IMG/M metagenome (GOLD analysis project Ga0307515, IMG submission 194513) | Populus trichocarpa ectomycorrhiza microbial communities from riparian zone in the Pacific Northwest, United States - 17_EM | ecosystem: Host-associated > Plants > Roots > Unclassified | place...
TCCATGCTTGTTCTTACTCCAGATAACATCAGCATAGCAAACTCCACAGTGCGTTATTTTTAGCGAAACATCATCTTTTCCAAGAGCCCTGGATAGAATTTCCCAGATTACCTTTAGCCAACGGTTAAAAAGGCAAGAAGAATTGTGGAAGTACAGCCATTTCATTCTGGGTTACAGTTAACAACATCAAAGAGCTCGTGTATTTGACTGTTATTCTCAACAAACAATAGAGTCTTTTGAATTAAGCAAAAAAAAATTCACCAGTTCTTCTAGCTTATACATGACAAAACATCCATAAATAAATCAAAAAACTCTTATTCGAAACTTAAGCTGTAAATTGCAACCGCTGGTATAAACATTGCATATAAAAAACGGAACTCAACTTTCAAGGGAAAACCTAAAGCATACCTGCGACTAAACTTGTAAGGAGATAAGACTCCAGAGGGGTCTCTCGCTGCCCAAGCAAGACAGTCATCTTTAACACCCTCGGAGCTCATTGCTAAGTAGTATTAACTAAATCACCATAAAAGCCAAGGCACATCACTTTCTCAAAGTATGCAATAAAAAGAAAATGGTATACATAAATCGTCTAACACAGTAGACATCATAACCTCAGTAGCATATAGAGGCACTCATAAATTATACAATAAATTAAAAAAAAAAAAAAAGGATTGAAAAGCTTAGGATGGAACTAGCGTATAGATTTGATTGTAACTAATGCTTATACACAGACAGCAACTTATGAATCTGAGATGGGATTGTAAGTTAATTCTTAGCAAAATTTAGATAAAAGGGCAATCAAATTTAGTGCCATAAACAACAAATTCACAGAGAAATACTAAATATCAAATTGAAAGAGATTTTGTTATTACCCGTAAAAGTCCAAAGATGTAGTAGTGCTGTTAAGTAGTTGAGAAGGAAGAGAAGGGAGAGTGGCAGAGTGATTGTGTTCTGTTTGTTTGTACGAGAGAAAAGTCTTGAAGGACGACTTTGGCTGATGAGTTAGGGCTCTTAAGTTAGCAAATCCAGGTGACGGGGGCTGCTAAGGTTCAGCCACGTGACCAAAGCATGACGTTATTACATAATAATATAATTCATATCATATAATATCTCATCTTACCATAGCAAAAAATATTAATTTAATATATTTTTTTAATGCAACTAGATTAAATAAATCTACTTGTACAGCTAGTTCTCCACAACTTTAGATTGAACGTTTTTTCTTTATTTTTTATTAATGAAAACCTTATTTTATCGTTTTCAATATAAATCATTACAGGAGATTATTATATGTATTTGGTGCACTCTTAAGATTAAACTAATAACATATCTCAAGTTATAAAGTTTGCTCAAATAAATTTATTGACATAATCAATATATAATAAATTGGATTCATGTAATAATTTCTCAAGGGTCATCTGTGATTAAGCAGATCGGAGCAATTGTTGGTGCTTGTGCCGAGTTCAGTTAATACACAACCTTCATCCGGCCATATAGAAGCGATAAACGTCTTGGGCTAATCCATTGTTGATGGTCCATTATCCAAATTCAGAACACAAACCTTTTCGAGCGTGCATGAAGAGAAGAGATTAGAGAAAATGAGCAGACGGCAAGTTCCTCATAACTCAGTGATGGTCATTTCTGGGTCTTACTTGTGTTGCTTTTTCCTCTTCATTAAAGGGTTCTGGGTCTGCATGCAGAATTCTGCTGTTAAACTCATTAACATTAGTGTCCTCTTATGAAGCAGAAAATAGAAAGAGGAGATTAATAGGTGTAGAAAATCTGAAAATCAGATTAGGATCCAACTTTCAACCAGTAACTTAGCCCGACAAAAGAATGATATCTTTTTTTAATGCAAAGTTGTTCAACGAGTCCATTACCCGTGTCATGGGATGACGCTTTGTCTCAATATTTTATTAAAAACTTGTCGTCTTGAATATTTTTTAAAAGTTAGACTATTTTTTTATCATTAAAGCATTCATGTCTGGTCAGTTCTCATATAACTTAATTGCAAATTCAAGTTTGAAAGAAAATGGAACGAGAGGTTTTAAAATTGATCCGTTTTATCCATCTCGATGATACTTCTAAATAATTCCTTGCGCTCTTAACATTTTTTCAAGTTTGATAAAAAATTATCTAACCTGCGGCGGAGCAATACGAAAGAATGAACTGATTTCTTCATCCCGACTTTATAGTAGCAGAACAATCAGGCATAAAGCATTATCTTATAGCGTGAGACAAGCATGCTATGCCATCACAGGTGGTAATATTGAAAGATCAGTCTGTCCTCAAGCAAACAAGCTTTCAAAACTTACACATACCGCACATAAAGGCACAACTAGAAGTATGTTTCGAAAACTTCCAACTTTATTAGACATGTTCAAGAAAATCAAGAAACAAGGTGATGTCAAAAATCTTCCAACAAGGGGGAGAGGATCAGAGTGCGGTATATTAGAAAAGGTCTAATACATTGAACAAACACATGAGATACAGGGTATAAGAAGCATCCATCCTGATGGAGCATACAATCACAGAAAGAGATGGTGCGTTGTGAGTTCCAATGAGCATAATTTTGTCTTGAATTGATTCTCAATTCGGGTTTTATAAGAACACCTTAAGGTTAAAATCACATTAACTTCTTTTGTAATTTACTTTAAAAAATAAAGAAGAAAAAATCTGTTGGAAAAACTAAAGAAAATGAAAGAAAACGAAAAGCATCACTGGAGATACTGTCCAAAGTAAAGGAAGGAAGGCAAGCAAGCAAGCAAGCAAATCCTCCACTTGCCACACTGTCAGTCCAGTGGCACAATCCTGTTCCCTCTCCTCTTCCTCTTTTTGCTTTTGCTTTTAGAATTGTTTCTCTTCAGTCACTTCTTCCCGTGGCATTGAAGAAAGGAAGAAAAGAAAGTGACCCTCCCCTCCCCACTTCACTTCAATCTCATGAGTCCAAAAATTCCAGCTTTTTCTTGTTTTCTTTCACTTCTTAAATAAAAGCAAGCACATTCTCTAGACAACTCATTCACTGTGAGCATACAACAGAAGAAACTTGGGTTTCTTCCTTTTTTTATCTCAGTTTTGGTTTTCTATTTCATCAGAATCTCAGGGTACGTTGTTTCTTTAAGGAAAGTTTGTTTCTTGAATTGTTTATAGCGTTTCCTTGCTTTATTCAAGAATTGGGTTTGCTTGCTTGCTTTTAGTTTTGATTCTTTCTTGCCAGTATCAGTGCTTTTTACTTGTGGATTTTAGTGTTTTGTGCTCTGAATTTCTTTTATTATTTGATTTCTGTTGCTTTATAGTCTTTATTATCAATGATTGGATTCTATTACTTGGATCATTTTGTGCTTAAATTTATAATATCAATTGTTGATTATTGGAAACAGGAACATTCGATGTATGCTTTGTGTGTGTTTCATGTTCAAGACTTGTGCTTTGGGCGGTAGAAACAGTACTAGGACTCTTAACTGCAACTGTCAGTTAGCGTAGTGCTTATTTGCCGGGTTTTTGGACATGGACTTCTTGTTTTCTGCTAGGACATATGTTTACCTGGGCTGTGGATTTGGGATTTGTTGATCATGAGTATTTGCATTTGTGGTTTGCGCTGCATGCTATAAAAATGAGTGATTGATATGACTGGCATGTTCTATTTTGTGCTCATTTAGCTGATAGGCGATTTCGTTAACCATTAATATGGTGTAGCAATCGTTGGCCTTTCTCTCAGGATTGCAATGAACAGGGAATCAAATTGTCGTCAGTTGAAGTATTTGACATTTTTTTCAAAGCTTGTTTCTTGATAATGTGGACAAGTCTGCTCTTATTGTTGAAGTACAATAATCAATGAAGATATTTTTTACGTTCAAGACATGTAATTTGCTATAGAAATTGCACTAAAACTTTATTAGGGGTCTTGAATTTGGACTTCTTGTTTTTGTATATGGATTCTAAGACAAACGTTTACCTTGATTCTGGATACGAGATTTTCTGAACGCAAGCATTTGCACACTTGATTTGTGTTGTGTGCAAGAAAATTGGGTGATTGGTATAACTGATGTGATCTTTAGGGGGTGTTTGGTAGGGGATTTATGGTGGTTAAATTTTACCCTTGTCACCAAATATTTTTTTTATTTTTCCACTAACTTTTAACCCTTCAATTTATTAGAACACCAAACATTCTTACAAACCAATTTTGCCAGCCTTAAAAATTGCTATTGTAATAATTACTCCAGTAATAATTCATCCTTCTTTTTCATAGCCTAGCACCAAACACCACCTATTATGCCCATAAGCTAACATTGGATTGTGTTAACATTTGAGGTGGTGTAGGGAGCACTAGCCTTTGTTTTGGTATTGCCACAAATAAAGAATTAAATTGTTGTATTGCTGGCTTACACTTTGTCTTGCATAAGTTTACTTTCAACGAAAGTACATAACACTTCGTTCAAGTTTGTTTCTCCAAGATGTAAACAGTTCTTTTCTCATTGTTGAAGTACAATAATCTTGTCTTTCCAAATACCAATCTTTTCTGTTGCATGGTGAATTTATGATTATTTTTCCAAATGCTATTGTACCTTGCTATGGTTCTCTGCCTTGACTAGATGGTACTACTCGACTTGCAGGATCAGTATAAACCATGGCTGATGATGAGGAAATCCAAGCTCTTGTATGCGATAATGGCACTGTAATGATTAAGGTGAGTGTGGTTGTCTTTTAACAGTTTGTGTTCCTTTTGGGCCACAGTGTTGTGAGAGCCTTTTTTAGTTCACTTGAACATGCATATAACTTTGAAGTGTTTGCTTCTTCAATAGGCAGGTTTTGCTGGAGATGATTCTCCAAGAACAGTCTTCCCAAGTATTGTTGGAATGGGGCAGAAAGATGCCTATGTTGGGGATGAGGCCCAGTCAAAAAGAGGTATTCTCACGTTAAAGTACCCTATCGAGCATGGGATTGTTAGCAACTGGGATGATATGGAAAAGATTTGGCATCACACTTTCTACAATGAGCTTCGTGTGGCTCCTGAAGAGCATCCTGTGCTACTTACTGAAGCTCCCCTGAACCCTAAGGCCAACAGGGAAAAAATGACACAGATTATGTTTGAAACCTTTAATGTCCCTGCCATGTATGTTGCTATCCAGGCGGTGCTCTCCTTATATGCTAGTGGACGTGCTACAGGTGTGAAGGAGATACATGTATCTTTGAGAACCCTTCTCTGTTTTCAATCACAAAGAAAAGTTTGATGCTCTTCAAATTTGTCTGTATCTTTCTTTTTGTGGTGTACTTTTCAGGTATTGTGCTGGATTCTGGTGATGGAGTTAGTCACACAGTCCCCGTCTATGAAGGTTATGCACTTCCTCATGCAATCCTTAGGCTTGATCTTGCTGGAAGGGATTTAACAGATGCCTTGATGAAGAACCTTACAGAGAGAGGGTACTCATTCACCACAACTGCTGAACGGGAAATTGTAAGAGACATTAAGGAGAAGCTTGCATATGTGGCTCTTGATTATGAGCAGGAGCTTGAAACTGCTAAAAGTAGCTCTTCAATTGAGAAGAGCTATGAGCTACCTGATGGCCAGGTTATCACCATCGGTGCAGAGCGTTTCCGTTGCCCTGAGGTCCTATTTCAACCATCACTCATCGGGATGGAAGCACCTGGAATTCACGAAACCACTTATAGTTCAATCATGAAGTGTGATGTTGATATCAGGAAAGACTTGTATGGTAACATAGTGCTCAGTGGTGGATCTACCATGTTTCCAGGAATAGCTGATAGAATGAGTAAGGAGATCACAGCTCTTGCTCCAAGTAGCATGAAAATCAAGGTGGTTGCACCTCCTGAGAGAAAATACAGTGTCTGGATTGGAGGGTCTATACTGGCTTCTCTCAGCACTTTCCAACAGGTATCCATCGTACATCTCCCGTGAGGATTCTATTCTATGTTTAATTTCTTCTTTTTATTTCTGTATTTGAAAATGTTAACTTCCATTAATTGAGAAACACATAACACTCACAAGACAATTGGCACTGGTAATTGGTACAAAAACAAAACAGAAAAATTAGAAATCCAAGTCATAACATTTACTGGATTAATTATTTTACGCTGTTCTGAAGTTTCCACATACTTTCTGCCTATATTTATTTGGCATTCAGCATTTTAATTCAGGCAATGGATTTTAGAATTTAATTTTTTATTTGTTTCGGTTCTGTCATATGCAGATGTGGATATCAAAGGGAGAGTATGATGAATCAGGACCCTCCATTGTTCATAGGAAGTGCTTCTAGCATGTTGCCCCCCCCTCCCATTCCTTATTTATCATTATGGTTTTGGAGTGTGAGACCGTGTAGTATTGGCCTGTTTGGTTTGGTTATGTTCTCTTTCTCACCTTCGTAGTCACAATATGAAATGAAATAAAAAATTATTCACAGTGTAGATTGCCTTTTATCTTCTCCAAGTCATCGGCCCATAAATAGCATTAATGTGTTTGATCACTACACTCATTCAGTCTTTTCCTGCTCCATGTATACTAGACGAAATGGAATGAAATGCACGGATGTTCCCTCGTTCCTGAGATTTTATTAGCATGGTCATGGCTCGTGCACTGTGAATCAGTGATTAGCTCACCTGATTTGAGTAAATAAGCTCTCTTTTATTACAGAATAAAATTTTCATTTAATGAATAATGAAATCCCAGAAGCCTTCCACCCTCAGATAGCTTGCATGCACCTTCTTTGAAGATTGCGGAAATGGGAAAGAAATCAAATGCAAGTCATCATATCGGTGTACAGAACTTTGTTAAAAATAGCTTCTCCTTTTTTCAGATTCACCAAGGTGAGAATCTTTGATTCTTACAACTTATAACGATTTGTAGTATTTAAATAAACACACAAAAATTAGGCCCTCAGGTTGGTTTTCGACCAGAGAGGTGAGGTGGTATATCTATGTGTCCACAAAGGGAGAGGGGAAAATGGAGAAGATGGCGGTTTGTGTGAATACGGCAAGGCCTGATCTTGCAGAGGCCTGTGTATTTACTTGCTCGTTAATCAGACCAGGCAGGTAAGGTGGGCTGCCTGACCACCCAGTTAACGAGCCAGCACCACGCTTTAAAGTGAAAAATCAACAACCAACCGTTCTCTATCCCCTTCTCTCTTTCCTTTCCCGGCATTAAATGTATGAGCTTCACGTTTAACCGATGGGATTGAAGACATAAAGAAACAAGAGTGCTCTTTTTACTTCCACTCTCTCCTCTCCTTACCTAGCTAGTGCTCTTTTTACTTCTTAAACAAAAACGAGCACATTCTCTTAAGGTATGTTTTTTCTTTTTCTTTTTTTTTTCAAAAAAAAAAGGTTTGTTTCTTGAGTTGTCTATCATGCTTCTTAGCTATATTCAAGAACTGACCAGATGCTTTACTTTTGATATATTCTGCTTCTTTTTCTGTTGATAGTTGGATTATAGTTCTCCACTACACTATGGGCCCTTATTATTTTTCTTGTAAAATATCTAGGTGTCGCATCGCGTTTTAAAAAAAAAACCCAATAACTCGAGTTACAGTCCCGATCAATTAAATAAATTGATTTTATTTGAATTAAATGAACAAACAAGAGGGAACGATAGCAAATAAACACAAATATTTTAAAAAATAAAATGATCACAGTAAACAAAGAAAAAACCTTTATTCAAGAGTAGAAAAATAATTATGTTCAATTTTTAGTTAATTAAATATAGAAAGATGGAATATGATAAAAAAAAAGATAAAAAAATCAGTATGATCAATCAACTCGAACTAACATGATAGACATTTAATTTAAATATTAAAGAGCGAGTCAATCTAGATTAACTCGCTAAATATACATCCTAAATTATAAGGTTGTGCATATGGATTTTTGCTGATATTATCTTTTTGAATATGTGATTCGTTAAGATGGAACAAGAAAAAAATAAAAGTTAAGTAATGTGGATTATAGGTTGCTTTGACTCTTAGGACATGCTTCATAATCTTAAATAAAACTCAAAAAAACAATAAAAGAGTTTTAAACAAATAGAAAAAAAAAATTAAACCAACTCAAAAAACATGTCAAATTAATCCCAAAAAATAATTTCTCTAACATCTCTCAGAAAAATTTCAGCCCTCGTTCAATAATTGAATTAAAATTTATAGCCATTAACATAAAGCTATGTGTTAGAAAAAAAAAATTCCTGCATTTAATTTATAGAATTATATAAGAAAAGATAGTAGAATAAATGATATTGTTTAAATTGGAGGATAATATCAACCATGGCAGCTCTGAGGAAATTCTGCCTACTGTTTGTGATAATAGCAGTGGAATGATTGAGGTGAGGAGCCTTATTCTTTTAATAGTTTGTGTTGACTCTATGCTGCGTTGATACGGAAGCCCTTTCCGGTGCTGGTAAATGACCCACGATTTTTGTGCAGACAGTGAACTTGTTGAGATACGCCCGGCACATTCTCCTCGGTGGATTCTAGAATTCCCAGAGAAATGCAGCTGAAGTAGGGCGAGGAGTTGCCATCAGTTTTGCGGCCAAGCGATGCCTGAGGAAAGAACTACACATTTGCATTGATGCCTTTGAAATAAATCATGATCAAGGAAAGAAGTGGCACATATTCGATACCCATTTGCAATAAAAGGATAATTCTTTGTTTGTAGTGAGTTGAACGCAAGCTTCTCTTCGGTTCAGCAACAGAGAACAAAAGGGCGAGAGTCTTATCATTAGCCAAAACACATTCAATACCTAGGAGCACAACTGGCGTTGCTTGCTTGAAACCAAAAGGGACAACGTCGTTGAAGGATTTAAAAATATACGAGTTTTATTAAATATAAGTATCTCAACGTTTCTGTATTCGCAGAGAGGCTTGAAGCCAAGACCTCTCAAGGGGAGAGGTCCATGTGGTTGAAGGGCTTAAAAATATGAAAGTTTTATTAAAACAAAAAACTTGCAAAAACTAGCTACACGGGTATGTTTTCATTAGCACTGAGATTGGCTGGAGCTCTTTCAGGTTCTGCTGATTGAGAAGAGTTGTTGTCGAGGCCATTCCTTGCGCAGCAATTGGCAGGTTCTGGTGAGGAAAGGGAGGAAGCAAGACAACTACAGCGGCAAGTAGGACAGGAAGAATGACTAGCCAACCACTTTTCTACACAGTGGACATGGAATCCATGGTTACATCTCCCTAACACCCGAATCCCCTCGCCTTCCACGAATTCTGACAAGCAAATTGCGCAATCAGCCTCCGCCCCAGCAAGCTTCATTCCAGCATAATACACCTGTGTTGTAGCCAGTACTAGTAATGCCATGTCTGACTCCTTGTTGGGTTTCCTCTGCTCCTCGAGTTCGCGAAGGTGGTCCGATGAGCTATCATTGTCGCTTCGCAAGAACCAACGAATGGCTGTATTAAAAGCCAGTGCACAAATGAGTGCACAGAGGAGAATCATGAGGATCGTAGCTGTGTTGGCTCCAGCATCATTTGAGTTTGAGTAAGGCCACCATTTGCAGCTGTGAACTTGAGGGTCACATGATGGAGGTCTAGAAGGGAGTGGTGGTGGTGGGGATAGATGGCTGATGTCTGCTGCTGCTGTTGTTTCTAATGGTGCTGGTCTCATTTTGGGACTTGAAAACTTTCTTGTGTTTTTTGTAATGTGCGATTCTTGGTTCTTGCCGGTTATGCTCGTGTCCTGAGATAGGTTTATCAGCTCCACAGAGTGAGAAAGAGAAAGATTGCGTGGAAGTTCAGACTGAAGTGAATTTATAGGCATCAAGGGATTCCACAACTTTTTCTGACGATCGGATATTCCCCAGCCAGTTTTCATATATTAAAATATTGAAACAATTAATCTTTATTTAATTAAGTATTTGGTAACTTTTAATTATATTTGTCTCTTCTGCCTACATTAATCAAACATAACCAAATAAATTATTTATTGTCAAAGTAATGCATTTATAATATAATTTATTTATTTTTCATATATACACACACACTCAAATCCGAAATGTTTGTGGTAGAAAATAATTCATAAGCTCTCCCCCAAGTTTCGGTTTTTACAGTTTTCTACTATGTGAAAATTGTTGTTCTGCCTTATCAAAATGGTTCAACGAGGGGTCCTTGTGATTTGCTTTTTTCTTCGAAGCTTTTACATCTCACCTAATTTTTTACACATTTAAAGCATACCCTTTATCATTAATGATCTCTTCCTCAAAAAAAAAAAAAACTACTCAAATTAATGTTCTATACTAGTACTATTATAATCACAATTACAAGTTAAAAAAAAATTCAAAACGCTAATGAAAAATATTGTTAATTCAGGAACAAAAATATTATGGATTATAATAGTGTACGTTCCTTATTTTCGGTCGCTCAAGTTTTTTTGCTCTTCAATTTCATTTTTTTAAATTGGGTCGGATTGAGATTGGACTTGATATTTTGTTTTGGTTGGTTTCAAGTAGAGTTCTCAAGATGTCAGGAAAAAAACAATGCTCGATTTAGAAAAATTAAATGAAATTATATTGATTCAAAACAATTGAAGCTATGAGAAATGAATTTGAACAATAAACAAAAATTCAACCGTTTTTTCTTGAAAGATTCAGGGACTAAAGTGCACAGGCAAGGAAAAAATCAGCCCTAGATTTTTTTGGTCACTTAATTTTTATTTTTTTTCAATTTGATCCTTTAAAATGTAATTGTTTGGGGATTGGACTTAACAATGTTTTTTGGTTACCTAGATATGAGGATTTCATAATGTCAAGGAAAACCTTTGACGCTTGGTTGATACTTGTTTTTTCAAAAAAAATATTTTATTTATCTAAAACAATTAAATTAAACTTGAGGAACCAAATTTGAAACCAAAAAAAGCTAGAGGAACTGGGATTGATAGGCAGCGGCAAATGGGCTAGCGTGGGCATTGCACGTATCAGCATGTAAAGGAAGTTGCTCGCTCTAGAGGCGCGTGTGGCTTCCTCCAGCGTCAAAATATCGCCATCTTTAGTGGCATTCAATGTGTCTCAGGGAAAACTTTCCAGCAGTGCATATGGTGATTGGTTGTGCATGAAGGGTCATTTATCTTTTTTCTATTTCTTCTCCTTCCACTTTTCTCTCTCCCCTCCTCAGACTTCTTCGCATTGTTCTATCAGAAATTCAAAGTTATCCTCTCATTTTGTTTTTATTTAGATTGGGTCCTTTTTCTTTTTATTTCTTTTTTTGGTAGTTTTTTTTTAAATGAATATTTTTTTCAAGTTAATCCTTTAACATGGGTTGGTTAAGAATTAAGTTTCATGATTTTATTTAATATGGTAATTTTGTTCTCATGACATAGGTCATGAGTTTGAAAAGTTAACCCGGGTTAACATCTTTTTTTATGTGCTGATTTTATTTTTCAATTTAATCCATTAATATTGAGTTTGTTAGAGATTTGGCTTCATGATTTTCTTTGATTTCTTTTATATGAGACTATCCTGATCTCATGACATGAATCATGAGTTTAATGGGTTTGCCCGAGTTGAATTAGGTCTTTTTTTAGGGGTGGTTTTTTAAAGAAAAATAATTTTTTTTTATTTCACACTTCAACATAAGATTTGTTTTAGAATTGAACTTTATAATTTTCTCATTTCACTTTTTATTAGGCTATCATGTTCGGATAGTCTGGGCCGCGGGTTTGGAGGATATACCTAGGTTTACTAGTGTTTTATTTTTTTATTGATTGATTTTTTTCTTCAATTTCATCCTTTTATATTAAATTTGTTTGGAACTCGACTTCATAAAAAAATTTTATTTGTTTTCTAAGGGGT
>Ga0307515_10020503_pt1 | contig 11788 bp, 9 predicted proteins | sample 17_EM_MG_FD_194513 | JGI IMG/M metagenome (GOLD analysis project Ga0307515, IMG submission 194513) | Populus trichocarpa ectomycorrhiza microbial communities from riparian zone in the Pacific Northwest, United States - 17_EM | ecosystem: Host-associated > Plants > Roots > Unclassified | place...
TATTATTTTAGCAAGGCTAATTTATTATTCTTCACAATTTTAAAAGCTACTAGTCGCAAATGGGATGGGTTTTTTTTTTTCTAATTTTAGAAAACAAATATAAAGACATTAGAAAGTTAAAAATTTGATGGGCAAAATATTTTTAAAATATTAAAACAGCAACATATTAGATGATATTTAAAAATGAAAAAGACACTAGACTAAGATGCATCCACAGAAACCCTGTGAAAGATTGTGTGGAAGCTAAAAAAATAGAAATTGCTCGCACTTAAAAGGCAAGACAATGTTAAAAGTAGTAAAATACTTATCAAGTATAAGAGGGGGAAAATAGGTTTTAATTGAGGAAAGACACAACAAATGCCAAAAATCGATGCCGGGAGCAAGAGTAAAAAAAACAGAGAGAAAAAAGAAGATAGATATTGAACTATAAACATGTCTTTTGGGATCTATAATAAAGCTTTTGATGTCTTCAAATTATTAGATTGTTTATCCATAGAAAGAAAAGTTAGATTTGTTTTATGATCTCTGTTAAGAGAATATTGATCTTTTAGGTAAACACAGAATGTGTGGCATGGTTATATGTCATTCTTTTATAAAGGTAATGAAATATAAATAAGGAAATGATGAAACTAATGATTGGTAGAGAGCCTTGATCTTTTTTTTGAATTGAAATTTGAGATAAATGAGTATCAAGAGATAAATGATAGACAATGAGCTTTATTATTCTCTCTAAGTTTGAGATTAACAATGAAAGGAGTGACATAGTTATATGTCAATGGTTTACTTTGATTGATAACACTGAAAGTTTTTTATTGAGGAGAAATCCTATTAAAAGTGAGTCATGACTATTGTTTGATTATAATGGAGTTTCCTGTCTAGTTTTAATAAACAAGATTTATTGATGAAATATATGGCATGATTATACGTCATTTCTTCAACAAAGACAGCAAGAAAAGGAAAGTTATTGAATAGTTGATGGTGATCCTAGGTCTTTGAAACCCTCAAACACCTTTTGAACCTATGAATTTTTTTTTTTTCATAGCCTACATTACGTGCTTTTAAAAACACTTTTTAGTCAAGCAAGCAATTTGCACTGATAAATAATGCTCTTAAAACTTGAAGACCTTTATCATAAGGGTCGTAGCTTCATGAACTAAGCTACTAGTTATTATGCGTGCTAATAAAGTAAGTGTTGAAAGTGTGACAAATTTTTAACGGAACCTCGAGTCTTCACTCAAACCCCCTGTTGTTGAAATCCATAGAAGGTCACCTCGTTTCATACCATCAAATAATATATCTAAAATCAGAGATTAAGATTGACACAAAAAATCATAGAAAAAATTATTTTAATCTTACAACGGGTCAATTTCTATTTTCAAAATATAAGATAATCAAAGTATTGCATGTACTGAATGTCGTGTGTTGGGTCTTTGACTAAAAATGCTTGATTTTCTAAAACACTTTAAAAAATCGACATCTCTCTAATTCCACATCAACAATTAGACTTGAATATACATGATTTTTGAAATGTGCGAGTTGATTATAGAACAAGAAAGATTTTCAAACAAAAAAAAAAACATTGATCGAGTTTGTAAAATCCTTGACAAAAATGACATCGACACTTTTTAATCATCCTTGAAAAGTTGAGCAGCCAGGGGTAATGCAATGAACCTTGAGAAGGAAAACAAACAATATTCAGATTAGCTACGCTGACAAAATCAAATGACGAATCAATAAAATCTATCAAAGTTATGGCAATAACAAATGCCTTTTGATGATAAACAATAGAATAAGCATGATCAGATCAGCTAAGGGCAATATTGCTCTAAGATAGTTTGTGATTTAATGAACTTCAATAACAATTGGGAGTAGCACTGCACTTGAGGGACATCTTCATGTTTGAAATTTTGGTTTACCCTATGAAATATGGTTATGACTCCCGAGAGATGTTATTACATGGGTACATTTGAATAAATATTGGAAAGATGCACACCACCAAGACTGATTGTAGGACAATCTGCTTTGAAGTCCATTGATTCAAGGTGCATTTCATCACATGAATGTGAGTGATAAAAATGTGAGTGATAAAAGGGAACACCATTAATGATGATAATGAATTTCTTTTTACGATTTGATTAGATCAGCTGAGAGGAATTTATTAAGAATAACACTGAGCATATAACGATGAGCTTTTATTGCATGTCTGGATGACTTGGCAGTTCCATGAAGGTTGATAATAACATATGCTTGAAGAGTATGTTTCAACTGAAGGCAACTTCATGACTGATTGACAATCTAAGATGAGGTCAATACTAGAAAATATTTTGATGATGGTTGGCAGGATGCACACAGCTAATCTGATGACAGTTCTTGAGAGAATCCAATAAGTGAATGATTTGTTAAACTCCTTCATGATAAAGCAAATAATACCACCTTTGGAGGGCATGATCATATTTAATAAACAATGAGAGCAGTAATTGTTGCGGATAGCCCATGATGGGCACTACACTTACATTTGAGTTGAGGAATGACATACGGTAAACTCAATTGAGCCAGTGCATCATAAAAACTAAGAAGAATTTGGATAATAAACAAAGACACTCTATGATGATGAAACATTAAAGAAGAGGGCCTATACTTCAAACTAGATAAGAATATATGCATGTCATCTAACCTCAAAGTATTGCATATATGTTTTTGAATTTTTTCGGGAAGATTAATGAATCTAAGTTGACAAATAAGACATTTGCCATTCATCTAACTCCAAAGGATTTGACTTGTTAGTCCAGGTTGACCGAAATCAATCCAATAAATTGTTATCTTAATATTAAAAAAAATATCATCTTGAAATGTTTTCTGAGTCAAACTAGATTTTTACAAGATATATGTATTGTTTTTGAACCCGTAAAGTTAACTGGTCATATTAAATCAACTTTCATAATATTTAATTTTTTTATTAAAAAATATTAATAATATCTAAGTATTTTTTTACATTTAACAAAAATTTAACCGACTCCCGACATAATGCTAGTGAATGATCAGTGTATTCTTTCAGGTATCTGCATGTTCCGCTGAATCAAGCAGGTTTTTGCTAAAAGTTATGCTGCAACGGGAATTCACAGTTTAAAAGATTATTTTAAGGCGAGTTAGGGCAACGCGCACCCTAATGGCGTGGAGGAGTATATAGGTGCGCAGGAGGGTGTGAAAAGATGTAACTGAGGCTCGAGGGTCCATGCCTCAGAAGTACTTAAGCTTATTTGGACGCTAAAATCACAAAGACCACTTTACCCACTTTTTTGAACACTTCTCTCTTTCCTTGTCTAATCCTGACCAATCATCATCAGCTGAGTTCTGTTCTTCTCCATTAATTAATTTCAAACACCTGAAAGTGAAAGATTATTATATATATTATATATTATATACACAAACATGAGGCTAAAAGGCAATGGCGATTTACTGTGGATAATAAATAGTGTAATCCACTATAAAAACTACCATTTTATCTTTTAAAAATTAAAGAATATAACACATTGAGGGGTAAAATATTGTGTTTTCACACACTTTATTGCATGATATAATTACTCTATGACCTTAAAAAAAAAGGACAACTTATGTCTATGGAATATTTTTAAATTTTTATATTTTTTTTATAGTATAATTATTGCATAGCTCTTGGGATTATGATATTTTTAATATTTTATTCGATTTAATCTCTAATCATTTGATTTAATTTTTTTTTAAAATTTAATTTTTATTTTTATTATTGCAATTTCTTTTATTTTGATTTCTCTTCTTGATTAATTATTTTTCGATAATTTCATCACTCGTTGCTTAATTTTATTGAATTTTCATATTATATTTGGTGCTTATTTTTTTTATGATGCTTTTAAAACCTAACCCGGAAGTCGACCCCTGTCATGTTCCAGGCAATTGGTTGGGTCGAATGACTGGGGTTACCGGGGTAGATCAAATTTTTTATTGTGCAAGAAGTAAAAAATAATGGCAAAAAAAATCAATGGATTTCAACATGATTTTCTCCTAACTAATTGTTTGATTTTTTATTTGGCATAGCTAAAAGTAAAAATAGTATTGTTTTGATAAAAAAATAATGAAGCAAAAATTCAACTATGATAATATTTCCTTTGATTGTTTTTATTTGTTTTAATTTTTTTTTATTTTTTTTCATCTCATTCCTTTTCTTTTGATTTTTTCATATCAGATATGATATTTTTTTAATCATTTTCTTGGTTTTTTTTAATTTTATCTTTTAATATTTTTTTTTCTAGATTTAGTTTATATTTTTTTAATTTCTCATTTTTCAAATTATTTTCTTAATTATTTTCTTTTAATTTTTTCACTCAATATTTTATTTTTTATTTTATTTAATTTTGTTTTTATTCTTTTATTTGTTTTTTATTTTATTTTTCAACTAAGTTTCTTATTATTTTAATTACTATTTATTTTCTTTTAATTTTTTGATGATTAATAATTTTTTGATGATCTCAGGGTTACTAATTTTAAATATTAGTCTTATTTAGCTTCAATTTTTTTTAAATTTTTTTAATATTAAATTATTAGGTATTCAACTTTTTATTTTTTTGTTCCTTTTCTTTCTCTAACATTATTCTGCGTCACGGAATACTTAAATAAAGGTTATCTCTTGAATATTGTTTTTATATATTATAAAAAGATTAAACAACCCCGCAGCGTAGCACAAAAGTATCCGATAAACCCAGTCCTTTATTATATATTACGTACTGTAACTACAGTTACTTTTTATTCTCTTCTCTCCGTGGCTCATTCCCCATTACCTGCTGCTACAAACCACACCTCTTATTCTATTTCGACACAGTAGTACCCCCAATATCTTTCCTTCTCTGTTTGCAGTATCTACCACTACTGCTGCTGCTGCTGCAAACTAGTAGAAGAACGCAGTTTGCTAATCCTGACTCTTTCTTTCTTTCAATGATGGAAGAACTTTACGGTCTTCAATCCACCAGCTCTGATTACTCTTTGCAGGTTCCATCAGAGAACATGGTTTCTCCAGTGGCTAATTACTACCATCCTGTGGGGTTCACCTCCCCAGCTGGGGAGCCATCATTTCCTGTTTTTGGATCGGAGCAGATGTTTTGTGGTTCCTCAGTATCTGATGCTGCTTCAATGGGGGCCGAGTTGCATCAGAAGCAGCAGCAGCAGAGTGGGGGTGTTGGTGTTGGTGATCATAGTAATAGAAATAATTCAGAGGAGGTTTCTTGTGCAATTAGGGCTAAAATTGCTTCTCACCCGCTTTACCCTAAGTTACTTGAAGCTTATATTGATTGCCAGAAGGTATACACACTAATCTTTTTTGCAACTAATAGTTTGGATTGAGCTATTTAATAGTCTCAAAAGATGTCAAGAAACGATTAAGCACACGCAGAAAAAAGAAAAAAGAAAAAAGAAAAAGAAAAAGAAAAGAACTCAAGCAAATCTAGAATGGAAAGTTTGGCCAAGTGATGATACAACTGGAAGGATGAGGAACACTTTTCTAAATGGAGTGTGAAGTTCTTTGAAAAAAAAAAAAAAAACTTCAAGGATACGGGATTCTTGATTTCCAACGTTTCAGTGGTCCGAGGACAGTCATGGTTTGAGGGATGTCTTAAAATCTCAATTTGATCCATGAAATGCGTTGTTGCAACAATTTTTGAGTGTATTTTATTGCTATGTTGTTGCAATTGCATGTGTTTTCTCTTGCAAACTTTTCCTTTTATGTCGATCAATTTCTTTCACATTTTTGTTAAAATGAAAAGCAATACTCTTGTGCAATACCAACTTTTCTCATTAGCTAGGCTCATACTATAGGGAAACTGTGTAGACTGTAGACCATATATGCTGTTAGACTTTTGAAAGTCTTGGAAATTGGAAAGTTCCAGTATTTATTGGTTAGTACTCCATAAAGTGTATTGATAAGTCTACTGTTGTTTTATTTTCTTATTTTTACTAATTTTGTTTTTGATTTCTGTGTTTTGCAGGTGGGAGCACCGCCGGAGATGGCTTATTTATTAGATGAAATCCGGCTAGTGAATGATGTTTCCAAGGGGTCCAATGATACTGTCGCCTCTTGCTTGGGTGCCGATCCCGAGCTCGACGAGTTCATGGTCTCTTTTTCCTCTTCAAACTTCTTCTGTTCTTGAAGGAGCCCAAACCCTAAGAAGCGATTTCCCATCTCTCTCTCTCTCTCTCTCTTCTCTTCTGCTAACTTTCTCAGTTTTCATCTTTGATGGCCTTGTTTCGTTGCTTATTTAGACATGGAAATAAAATCCTTTCTTTTTCCCGGGCTTCCTATTTTGATCTCTTGATTTCCAATGAAATATTATTTCCTTTTCTTTTCTAGGTTTTCTTCTTCAAAATGGAGTTTTATTTTCTTCACCCTCCCTCTCTTTCCGACTGATAGTACTTGACATTTTTCTCCTTGCAGGAAACTTACTGTGACGTTCTGATGAAGTATAAAGCGGATCTCTCAAGGCCTTTCGATGAAGCCACTACTTTCTTGAATGATATAGAAGCTCAGTTTAATACTCTCTGCAACGGTCCTTCCAGAAGCCAAGTTTATGGTCTCCCTCTCTCTCTCTCACTCTCTATTTTACTACTCAGTATGTTATCTAGTTTGTTGATGTTTGTGCAGTGGATTTTATTGTTTATAGTTTAATCTTCTGTCATGGGAAGCTGTGATAGTAAATACATAATGAGATACCCACACGAGAGAGAGAGAGAGAGAGAGAGAGAGAGAGAGGCGCTCACGTTAGCATAAAAACTAGTGTATTTTAGCAGGACAAACGGATCACATGAGAAATAGAGGCTGCTTTCATGGCCAATTTCCCATATTGCTTCTGGACAAAAAACCTGCACCTTTAAGAAACATATATTCACATTCTTGCTGTACAAATCAAGGTTTCAGATGTAAAAATGATAAAAAGCATAACCAAACAACAAAAACCCTAGAAAAGAAAGAGAACACCTGCCCTTTGACATGGATCTCTCTATTGAAAGACCCTTTTGTTGGAAATGGATCTGAATTAATACTGCAATGTGGGGGAACATGTAGAAAGGTTATCCATTTTAGGGTTGGAGGCATTAGGCTTTCATCTCTACTTTCTCTTTCCTTTTGTTTCTTTCTTAAGGGAGCATTCAAGATCATAATTTTTAGCTTTAAAGGTAAGAAGCATGGAGATAACTGCTTTAGTCATGGGTCGCATTCAAGGAGAAAAACCAACAGAAGCTTTCATATGGTAAATTTAACATTTTAGTTTCAAACCACCTTTGATGTTCCAATTTTTTTTAATTGTGTATTCAGATCATTTGTGGTTTGGTGTTATTGCTGATCCGAATACTGATTGTTTAGTTACTTGTAAGCACCTGTTTTTTCTTATCTTAAGCATGGGGGAAAGGGAACAAAAAAAACATCGGAATAATAGAAAATGTCTGAGAAAATGAATTATATCAAAAAGCATTTCTTTATCTTGGGAACTGATAAGAGCCTATGAGTTCTGAGTTTGTTCAAGTGCCTCATAAACTAAACTCCCTTTGTTCCTCATAGTTGTCCTTGGACAAGGTTGAGGTTATACTGACTTGTGCCTAATCAATTGTTACATATTTCTGGTGAGTGTTTGGATGCTAATCTCAAGCTGTGTGAATGGAAATGGGATAGGTAATTCCCTTTCAAACAACTGGCTGTCAATTTTATTTGTATCGTGACTGGAGATCTAAGTTTCAATAAAGCATGAGTTGTAGTGCATGCCATGGGTGGGAATTAAAAACTATTCCTCAGGAAAGGTCATAGGATTGGATTAGTTCTGGCATCCACAGAGTGAGTCTTGGAACTGCTGTCTTTGCATGTTAAGAATTCATTGGGAAGAGTTGCAGGCAGATGGAAATATATAAAATGTAGCCCGACTGAAAGCAAACCCCTTTTCTGCCTAATCATACACATAACTAAATCCATTAGATTCCCAACTGAATCTCCCAATGAACAAGAGATATCATGGTAGACTAAAGTATTATGAGTTTGGTTTTCAAAATATTATGTTTTCTTTATGGCAAGTGAAGTAAAGAAGCACCTGCAGCTCGTGTTAGGATGTTCCTCTTGTCTTCCCTTGTCATCTACTCCTTTCCTTTTTAATGTACCTGATCACTGTTGATCTCTTGCTTTTGAGGCTTAATGTAATTTAATAACATGTTTAAACTACTGGCTTTTTTGTACTTTGTACAGAATACAGATGGACTTTGTCGCCAAAATTGATAATTTAGTAGAGCATTTCGTTGTGGTTAAGGCAACAAGTTCACACATTTAGTATAGTCGCACGTTATTTTTTAGAATAATTTTGAAAGTTACATTTCGTACACTCTGTTAATTTATGGATTTTGTCTGGGAATAAAAACTTTAGGTATGGATTGGTTGAATTATTATATTTTTGCATGCGTGAAACTAAAGTTCCGATCTTAAGAGGGTGCATGAGTTTGTGAAGATACTATAGTGGGGCTTCGCACTCTTTCTGCCAATTGCCTATTTGTACAGTGAAGATTTGCATATTCTTTTGTGGTATTTTGATGCTTTAGATATTCCCTGATTAGAGACTTTAATGCTATTAAAAGGGATTCTTAGTGCTGGACAGTGAATAAGAAGAAAAAATGCTTTGCTTTTAAGCTGTTACTTGGAATATCTTCAAGTATCTTTTTGTTTGTCAACTAGCAAGATTGATGATTTATATTTTCTCAACATGGATTCAAGGTGGTGTTGTTCCATAGAAAGCACACGAGGTTTCCCTCTTTCATGGCTTAGTTTGGTAAAAGCTGAATACTTGGTCAGCCTCTTGATTACTCTATATGATTCGACTTGATTATTCATTAACTTCTTTGGAGAGGTTCCTCCTTTTCCCTTCATTTTATTGAAGAAGCATCGAATGAACTAGCCTTAGTATTTATTGAGCTATTTTCTGTTCATATATTTATGACCATAGCATTCTCATGGTTTGATGTATCACGTTGTGCTACAACGTTTCATCATCTTGTCATTAGGATTTAGTAATTTGTAATTAAGCTCTACTTATCGCCCGTACCTTTGAGCTTGCTTGCACCACCATGGCTGGAATGCTTTCATGCAGCATGCTATCATTCCATGTTCAAGTGTTTGTTAGAAACACGGGCTTGAATTTGTATTCGTTGTACACTAGCCGTAAACAGCTCATGTGCCAGAGGCCCTAAAACTTGGGACTTCCCTTGCACGCATTTGAGCTATATGCATAAGAGTGAGTGAGATAGTTAAAGAGTCATATGTCCGTGTCTCATCTATTGCAGTTGTATGCTAATATCTTGTTATTCCTCATGGCGCGGCCATATAATCTTCTATTCCAACAACTGAAGTGTTTTGCTTTTCCATACTATCCCAAGCATCACTAGAGGCTTACCTTGATTGTGCTGTTCTTATCTGGAGATCTTGTCATTCTGCATTAAGTTTCAGTGGAGATGGCTTTTAAAAATCCATGGGAAAAAGAAGTTTTTAGGGTTTGGGTACGTTGGTTTTTTTTTTTTTAAAAAAAAAACTAGAAAAACACACAGAAACACACGGCAGTGTTGTCTGGTATATCTCAACAATCACACCTTTTCTCAGTGTTGAAAGAGATGGTATAGCCTGTTATAATTATGTGCACAATCTTATGTGAACAGTATTACTTGGTATACGACTGGCTTTCACATTCTCTCAATGAAGAATGCCCCCATTAATGTTTCATTTTATGCTTACAATGGAATAGGATTAGTGTTGTGGCCTCATTATGACGTGAATGTTGTGAGTGATCATGTGTTAGGTTGTATTTTTTAAGCTTACTGATCATGTTCTTCAACTATTAATAGGATCGCAAACAGATTTAAAACGTTCAAGTTTGTTTTATCAAAATCTTCCTCCAGGTATAGTGTATAGCCAAACATGGTGTGGATGCTATGAATTAAATTCTACACTGATTAGGAGAATAATTTTTTTTTTGCCTCGAGGTCATATTGCTGTTTTTTTCCAGTGAAGATAGATTGAAATATGATCTTTGAATTTGATGTCTTGGTGGCTAGTGTGGTTTATGTCCCCTACAGTTCAATTTGCTCAGTTTGCTTTCCGCCAAACGTCTTAATAACTAACAATATTTGAAAAAAAAAAGATAAAAAAAAGTGCGTCTAAGCATATTGATGTTACTAACGCTCCCAGGTTGCATACACAGATGAGTTGTTGCCATGACATGCATGACTGATCTCCACCTTTTGTCACTTCATTGCATTGAGTTCCTCCATTCCCTAGTTTATGTTCACTCTTTCATCTATGGTTTCTGCTAGGTATCTATGTTAAAAGACGAGGATGTTTTAAAAGTTCTAGTTGCACATAGCCACATAGATTGTAAGTGGAGACATTATTTGCGCTGATAGCTTTTGATTATTATTATTATTATTATTTTTGACACGAGAGGGTTTCAAACTTGAGTTTTGACAGGGACTGAGGATGGCAAAGTACTCGTCTTTGTTAGTAAATCTACTGAGCTTTTTTTAGTTGTGAGTTTGGGTTTTATTTTATTTCATTTCATTCGGTGGATAATGATTTTTGGGGTTTGATTTGTATTACTAGGATGAAGAGGTGCATCAGTGCATGTGTCTGGGGTTAGGGTTTGGACATGAAGGGGCATGAAAGGGATTTGGTTAATAAAATTTGTGAACCACACTGGACTACCCGCTTTTAGCGCTGCAAAACCAGGTTCTAAGCAATGAGAGTCTCACTCTCACTCTCACTCTCACTAGGCCAAACTTTCGGTGGCTCTGTATATCTACGTCGGTATCTTTCTAGTCTCATTTCAACTAGGTCGTAGGCATGTTCCTCTCTGGTGCAGTGATTCAGCTCTGAATCATTGCAAAAATATTAAATGCTACTCTTCCGTTCTTCAATCTTTTAGCTTTTGGGTGCAGTATAGAGAGTCTCTGGGAGAAAATGATGGGGCAAAAGACCTATTGGTTCCCCTATTTTTTATTTTTTTCTGGGGCTTTTCCAAGGTTGAGGGAAGTTAATGCGAGCACTGCACTCGTTGGAGGGGAGGTGAGGCGAGTGGAGGTGTCTGTCATGGGAAGTATCGTAAGAAGAGAAGGGGGTCTAGGGCAGTGCGTGCGTGCCTTGCGGGTTACCTCTTTTATCTTTTTAAGGAACCGTACTCTCTTGAAGACGCCAACTCCCTCTCCCTTACTGACTGCGATACGACACAACGAACCTCTGATCGACTCTCTCTCTCTCCTACTTTTAAGTTTTGCCTGTGCATATTCTTCTTTTCTGAAAGAATTGATTGTGGGTCCCGACCTCATAGCACAGCATGCAATGGTGTTAAATCACATCCATGGAGACATGGGATCATGCCTCCATGTGTTGATGACGTTGGACCCCACTTCCCCACTTCTCTTCTCTTTGTTTCTTTTCAATCAGATTTTCTTGAGACCCTTTCGTTGTTGTGGTTGATTTTGAATCCTTGATCGCCTCCACTATGGTTTGTTGGGCATGTACTTTCATTTCGTGGTTGGGTTGGGCTGTCCTCCTACTGTACATATAATATATAATATGCTGAAGAAGTTGTTCATTAATTGGGTGCTTCAATGGTCCCCATTAAAATTCTTGGAGTCTCCTTTAAAATTGAAACAATTAATTTGTTTTATTGTGGGCTGTAGTGCCAAGCTTATATATATATATATATATATATATATATTCAATTTTTAAGATGGTTGTGGAGTCATC
>Ga0307515_10020504_pt1 | contig 11788 bp, 1 predicted proteins | sample 17_EM_MG_FD_194513 | JGI IMG/M metagenome (GOLD analysis project Ga0307515, IMG submission 194513) | Populus trichocarpa ectomycorrhiza microbial communities from riparian zone in the Pacific Northwest, United States - 17_EM | ecosystem: Host-associated > Plants > Roots > Unclassified | place...
TTGCTTACACAGACGACGATCTGACTTCTAATATTCCTGTTCGAGTATTTAATCGCCAGGGTTCTCGTTTGATAGAGGTATGCAATTGCTTGATTGACTGCGGCTTCGTGCAGGGGCGACGGATTGCGAAGGAATTTTGCGAGCTTGCTTGAGGCTCGAGCGACGTCAGGTTGTGTAATGTAGGTGGCGTAGAGTAGTGAGCCGACCTTTCTCTGATATATATAGACCTGCTGCTTAGAGGCCTGCTCTGGATTAGGTAAGAGATCGTCCGTACTTATTGGCGTATATATTAGACGATAATCTTTTAGATGGAAGGTGCTGGCGATCTTATTAATGTAGGAATCTTAACAAAGCCAAAGCTTCCGTTAAGGTCGATTGCGGAGGATTCTAATTCCTAAGAACTAGGTCAGTTCTCCTAGGTTCTTAATCTTGTACTTCTTCGTTAGCTCTTCCTTGAAGAGTTAAAGCTTTAGTAGGTCTTCTGTGCGGCAGGCTGCTATAATATTGTTAACGTAGAAGAACACAATTAGCTAGTCGTTGTGAAATAGGCATAATTCTTTATTGACTGCCGTCAGACCTAGGGTCGTTAGGGTAGTTAAGAACTTATTAAGCTAAAGCAATGGTGATCGTCTGAGGCCGTATAAGGCTCTTTAAAGGAGCAGATACCTGCCCTTCTGTTAAAAGCCATCTGGAAACTTAATATAGACTGTCTTATTAATAAGGCTGTTGGCGAAGGCGTTGACTGCGTTGCACTGCCAAGTCTCCAGATTGCATGCAGCGACAATCGCCGTCATAGCCCTGAATATTTTTGCTGCAAGGGTTGCTGCATACGTGTCCTTTTTACTAGGTCGTTGTAAGTTACCTCGTATATAAAGACGGGCTTTAAATTTAACTAGATATCTATTAGTGTTAAACTTATAAGTAAACACCTAGGTGACGGGTAAGACGTCAAGCGATACTGTCTGTACAACGGTCTCGAATGTCCCTTGCTGCTTAAGATCACTAAATTCCTTATTGGCGGCTTCCGCAAAGCCATCTTTATATAGGTGAGCTTGAAGCTCCTTCTAGCTGTAAGGTGGTGATAGAAGCTTGTCGCGGTGTAATTGCTTCTAGTGATGTTTAATTCTGGTAGCAAAAGCTCCGTAGAAGGTAGGAAGGGTATCTAATTACTTAATATCTGTAAGGTAAGCTTCTTGACGCGTTAAGGGCTTCTTAGTTCTTCTACTTATTATAATATTAATATCGCCTATATCGCCATGGATCTCCTGTCTCGGACGGGCTTGTTCTCTAGGAACGAGTTCGAATCAGGGTTTTTGCTTAATTGAGGCCCTTAACGGCTCTATATTGGTAGTATCTAATTGAGGTTCTGGCGTCTTAGCTAGGGTAGGGAGGCCTAGTATAGAGTCGTCCTTAGAGGCTTGTGGGCTGATTACATCATCGTCCTAATCTGTCGCTTAATCTTAATTTTCATTAGCATCCACCTATCGACTTCTACTAATATCTACCTTGTCCTCCTTATCTGACGTCTTATCTAACGTCTTATTAAGCTCTTCCTGAAGCGTCCTGTTAATATTTGATATATTGATTACCTCTAAAATTTGATCCGCGCGTTTCTGGAGCAGATTTGCGAGATCTGGCTGACTGTCGTTATAGAGCAATTGCTTGTTGAACGTCACGTCTTTTGTTTGAATTACCTTTTTTTCGCTGGGTATATAGACCCTGAAGATATTTGTTGACTGGTACCCCACTAGGTATCCAATATGAGCCCTTGGCTTAAGCTTTCGTGTGTGTGGGATTTTGTATTTGAGCGGGTAAGCTCTACAGCCGTATGCTCGTAGGTGAGCTATATTTGGCTTTAATGGCGAGAGCCCTAGTGCTAACTGGAGCTTCTTAAAAGGTGTTATCCAGCTGAGCTGGGCGCTCGGTGTCTGATTGATTAAATACGCTGCAGCCCTAACGATTTCTGGCCAGATCTCTTCTGGTAATTAAGCCTTAATCCGCATGTATTGAGACTTAATAATAATTACCCCCTTAGAACGTTTAGCAGAACCGTTCTGAGGCTTTGTATATAGGGCCGACTGCTCTAGTAATATTCCTTTTTAGGTCCTCTAGGTGTTAAACTTGCTACCTAGAGACGTTTCGCTATTGATTCGAATTATGGCGATCTTTAGGTTATATTAACGTTCTACCCTATTTGAGTATCGTATGATTGCTTGCGTCGTCGACGACTTATAGGCGAAGGTCTCGACCTTGTTTAAATGCAGAAATTTGTTATAGAAATGTATTGTCCAGATATAACCGTTATACGCCACGATCTCTTAAAACAAGTCAACATGTACTTGGTAGAAGGGTCTGGTTACCTTACTAGTAGGTAGTCTTCTTGATACAATTTCGTAAGCCTTACTAATAGCATAGGTCTTATAGTTAATCGTTGCTGGACCTTGAAGTTTTGCACCACCTACTTCCTGGGGTAAATGCTCGATCGCGTTGGGTCCTGTATGGCCTAGTCTCTTATGCTAGAGTCTGCCAGCTACTTCCTGATTAGGAAGGGGGTCTCGCGATTAGATTGCGAATGAGGCCTTGCTTGGGGTCCTTAATTATAGCTTATTGTACTTTAGGGTTAATTAATTATAATGGCGCTCGCAATATGCGAACGTCTTATAATTGTTTTTATACAGTAGGTTCTTTTTGTTATCCCACTATATGTCCTTATTATTAAACTTTCTTAGGTAGGCTAAATTTGTATAAAAACCTGGTATATAAGCTGCGTTAGCTAAGAAGATCTTTTTGGGACCTGATGGCGTCCGGATAGTAATTACCGCCGTCCCTATACCCTTAACTGGATCTATACCCGTCCCGGCATATATAAAGTTATTGCTTGGTTGGAGCTTGTTAACGAACCTTAATTGATTGTTGATGATATATATAGTGGTTCCGTTATTAAGTATTACGCTATCGCGTAGCTTGTAGTTAGTGCCTGCTTTATAAGCGCCTATTTAATATACGTAAAAGGTACTATTGTCTTCCTTTTTATCTGGGCTCCGTGGAGCTTCCTTTTCTAAAGACTACTTCCTAACCTTCTCTAGTATTTGCTTGTGCCATTCTGGGGCGTTGGCAATCTTTTCCTTAACCTTTTTGGCCGTAGCTTTATCTAATTTCCAGTCCTTTAATTAAACCGACTTGTTAATATAAGGACAGTCCTGGAACTAGTGAACAGCTCTATAGTAGTACGTTAGGGTATCTTTCTTCCGTGCCGTCTTGGAGGTGGTAGGGGCCTTGTCTTTAGGAGCCTCGTCCTTAGGAGTCTTATTAATTGGCTTGCCCTAGAAGCTTACTATATTAGCACTAAGCTGAGCTTTGTTCTTCTACTGGGCAGTCTCTAATTATTAATAGTTTCGATATATGTCGACCAGTTAATATATAGATATTACGTGGTCCTTAGCCCAGTTGTGTTTGTTAAATTTAACCCTCCACGTTAAGGCCCAATTTAGTAATACTGGCTCTACCGCTAGCAGAAAGTCTCTAATTACTTGGTTGCCGTCTATGTCTAACAATTTAATCTTTTTACAGTCGTTATACGTCTTCTCCTACTGCTATAACCAGGTCTCGAAGTTCTGATTCTTTAGGCCCTTTTTGACCTTGGCGTATTAAGTGGATAGGTAGAGCTGACGTGCAGTATTAGTAGGGGCAACCCTCTCCTTAAGAGTCACTAGTACGTCGTATACTGAGTTAATACCCAGTATATAGGTGTTTAGATGTCTGGCTACTACACCGGTAGTATAGCTTTATAGAGAAGTTAAGGCCGCCTTCTGCTTCTTGTACTCCTTCTCTACTATTTTATACCTCTTACGGAGAATTTAAAGCTCGTCCTTCTTGTCCTTAGAGAGAGCTGTATATAAGGTCGTTCCTGTCTTTACATCTTGAGGTCTAGGAAAGACTGGTTTAATTAATTGGGGCAACTTGTCCCGTTTGGTTAAGGGGTTAATATATTCCTATATGTCTCCTGTTCGGGCGTGAAGCCTAATAAGGTTAATCTATTCGTCCTAATCGGCTTAGCTCGATAATATTACCGTCGTGGTGATAGCTTGGGTAGGTGGTTGAGAAGTTATTTTAAAAAGGTGCTTGTAGAAAGGTCGAAGGATTTGGTAATAAGTAGTAATTTGATAAGGGGTATATTAATTAAATAGATCAATTAAATTAAATAGTTGAATAGGGGTAATACGGCAAGCAACCCGGGCTTATAACTGTTAATCGGAAGTCCGTGCACCGATTGTAAGAAAAGAATGATGACTCTGTCTATTGAATGGTGGCTTTAGAGCCTCTATATATACATAGGAAAGGTGTAGGAAATGAGAACGAGAAGGGGGTAGGGGGGTGGCAATGGAAATAAGGGGTAGGTGACTGAGTCGATGATCGAGTTAATGATTGAGTCAATGACTGAGTCAATGGGAGGTAGCTGAGTCGGTGATAAGATAACCTGATTTAGGTCGATAAGTTAATATAGCCTAGAGGGTTTAGACGATAATACTATAGTTAGTAAAGCCCTTAAGCCAAATACCTATAGAGGAGAAGTCCTTTTTAGAGCTATTGCTAGAGGTAATAACTCTTCCGTTTACCGTTAACTCTATTTAATTAGAGTTAATCCTAGATAGGTTATTGCGTAGCTTTATAAGGTTCTCTAGAATAAATATACCCTTTTAAATTGCGGTAACTTTAGAGACTAGGATCCTAGAAAGAAGTAGGTCTAGGCTCTTTACTATAGGAGGGAAAGAAGACTTACTGGAGTTAACCTTTACCGCGTTAATTATAGTAGGGTTCTTCTTAATAGCGGCAAGCCGAGCTTAGTATATTTCTTCTATAGCTAACTTTACCTAGGCTATAGAAGCAGTAAGTGCTTTAAGGGTAGCCTGGTTTAAAGCTGCCTTATAAGTGCGCTCCTGCTTATAGTCTTTTAGCTTTTGTTCGTAAATATCCTATAGGCGCTTTTTGGCTGCCGTTATAGCTGTGGCGAAGGGCGTAGGGGCCATAGTTACGGAGGGGCGATATATCTGTAAGCCTTTACTATCGGGAACGCAAGAATAAGAGCGTGTGCTGTATATAGGGGCGTTTTTAAAAGGGTCTGCTATACGGAGTAGACGGAAAGGAGTAACAACAACGGCCTAAATTTAAGGCTTTAAGGGAGGAGACTTAACGGTTAAATAAGATTAGGATGAATAAATTAATAGCAGCTTTAATTAACGAGAACTAGCATATTCGAATTTAATTAGATAATGTTGTTGCTGCTTAAAGTTCTTAATAAAAAGACTTTAAGCCGTGCGCCGTGGTTTACGTGACTCCCTATAAACCCTATTAATAATAAACCTCTTATCTAAACTAACTTCTACTTCCTTTATATCTTAGCCTATCTAATATATTATAATATATATTATAGTATAGGTACCCAGCTATAGGGGCTTAGTATACCCTTATAACTAATATTAGGTTAAGGGCGCTATTAAATATAGAAAGATAAAAAATAGAGATAAAGAAGGATTATTAAAATAGGGATGTTACGGCACTAACCTAACGCATACTGTTTTATACTATCTTGTACTATTTCCTACTATTAGCTAGCCTACCACTAGTGACTTGGCGCCCAGCCCTACTATTTATATATAATACCCCCTTTCTACCTTCTTTCCCTCTTTATACCACAACGTAGTTATTTAGTCTACTTTATTGCAGCACTATAATAGTTTGTGGTATCTTTAATTTGCGCCCCATCGCGATTACTAATTCCTTATACCCTAGCTAATTAACCTCTGCCCCAGAGCAATCGCGACCTACGCGTGCCTCTGCTAAAACTAATACGTCCCTAGTATAATCCTAGAACGATCCTTAGTTTTTACCTAGCGCCTAGATAGGCGATACTAATAACGCCGAAATGGCCAAAACCTAGAACCCCCGTAACGTTTTCGCAGACCTCTTTATAGAGATATACCCTAATATTACGTAGACAATCCGCTGCTCCCTACTATACCTTAAGATCTTTAAGCCTAGCAAAGCTTACCTTACCCTTATTAACTATATTAAAGTAGGACTATAGTATATGTATAACATAAACACCGCTAATAAAAAAGCTAACGAAAACCTTAGTGCCCTTATTGCTTTCTAGATAGGAACTATTAACTCCTAAGTAGAAACTATCGCCGTTCTAAAATAATTAACCCCTATAATAACGGTAGTAACCTAGCAGAAAAAACGGAGATCTAAAGACCCGCTAATATTTAGCGGAAAAGGTACCCCGCTAGAATAATAAGCTAATTTTAAGACCTAGCATATTAAGATTAAGGGAGTCTTTAACCGGGACTGGGATTACTTTAATATAGTTTAGTCCCAGATCCTTTATATCTCGGATATGCTAGAGAATAAGGCCTATAAGTTTATTAAGTAGGGCTTAGAGCTTATATATAAGAACCCAAACAATATATCTACGTGGAAATGGCCTACTAAGGAAGATATACTTAAAGACCTTACTACCTACTATAAGGTCCTTAATATAACCTAGGTCGTAAAGAATAAGCTTAACCATTTCCCCTAGGGCGAGCGTAATTACTAGTTCTAGAAGGGAGAGCTTAATAAGCTAATAATCCGCGCTAAAAAGATAGATAAATAGAAGGTAGACCTACTCTAAAAGTTTATCTCTTTAAAGATAGAAGAGCTGGTACTTGGACTTACCTATAAAATTAATAATAGTAACTATATAGGTTAGAGTAAGTAGATAGATATATTTGCTAAGAACCTCGCGAATTATATACACTAAGCTAACCTTAAGAAGAACGCTAACTACCGCCTACCTACCTAAGCCTCTGCCCCTATATTAACCTCGACCCTAGTAGTAACTAGAAAACCTATAGACCTTAATAAAATCTTAGACACGGAGCGTAAGCGCCGCGTTAATAATAGATTATACCTTACCTGTGGCCTACCTAGCTACTAGAAGGACGCCTATAACCCTACTAAGATAGTAAACCTAGTTCTAATGCTACCCCGTTAAATAACGTGAACTAATAACCGCGGATATAGCAACTATGGAGTTTATTATAGACGCGGCGACCATAGAGCCTATTATAGCCGTAGTAGATAACCCCCCCCCCTTTAACCCTACGGCTTAGTTACTTTAAACTATACCCTATATAGGAGCCTAACCCGTTAATAACGCCTAGTATTAGTGACTCCGCGCTAGCGAATATAAACACGGCTACGTCGTCGGCGAGGTATTGTCTTCCTATACCCTAACCGAGACCGATACTAACACCGCCAGCCAGATGGACACTGGACCGCCCCGCTAAGATAGCCCTATACCTTAGTCGTTAAAAGGCAGACCCTTAAACTAAGTTATATCTAAGGGTCTAAACTATATAAGGAGGAAGACGAGAAGATTAGGTCCCTATTACTAGATTAATTAGTCCTTTTTATTAGTAAGCTACCACTTAATCTTAGATTAGTAAATAGTAATAAGAAATTAATTCTTATTTAAACTTAACTCTCCTTATTGCGTAACCTATACCCCTAAGTTTATATTAATATAGTAAGCCTAGTAGACTCCGGTAGTACTGTAATGGCATTTACTAACGTAGAGTTTATTGTAAAAAAGTATAATATTATAACTAAGAAGCTGCTAGCACCTAGGCCACTGCGCCTTATAGATAGTATCCTAACTTCGCTTATTACGGACTACTTTACCACCTAAATATTAATTAGCCTCTATACTAAAGCTATACTCTTTTTTATTACCAAACTCTTACCTACTACCCTAATTATCCTAGGTATGCCTTAGCTTTAGAAGCACGAGCTTTGTCCCAGCTTTAGGAAACTTAAGATCTACTTTAACTTAGACTACTACTCTAGGCACTACCTCCCGTAGGGGATAACCGACGGTAGCAGGGACGCCCTATATAGATACTTAGCACTACTAAGCCTAGTGCCTAGGACTATATATAAAGCCCTAATAATAAAAGACGTTCCTAATAAAGGGGAGCTTGTATAGCTGTAAAGAAACGAGATAGTAGAAGACTGGACTACCCTAGTACTTAAGACTAAAATAACGGGCTAGCCAGCCCTGCTAAGACCTAGGAAGAAGGTCCGCTTTGCGCTACTACTACTAAGAATTTAACCCTAACCCAGGCACTATTTAAACCCTAGCCGCCTAGCCTAATACCTAGAACTAAGCCATATACTATATACGCATACTATAGCTCGTGTTATAGTAAGGACTGGCTATAGAACTACTAAGACCCGGATAATAGAAACCGCGCCACCGTAATGCTTAACCTTATACCCATCTCCCGCGCGTACCGTATAGGGCCGCTACCTTGTTTCCGCCCCCCTAGGCTAACTAAGCTGTGCTAGCCTAACTATAGCACTGGAGAACTAGATATGCCCCAACCTAGACAATATTAAATACACTTATACTATTAATTTTACCTAGTTCTATAAATAAAAAGACGTAAAGGTAATAAGGATTTATATGGCGGAGCTAGTAGAACTAGTTAAATAAGATAAGCACTAATAGCTGCTTAAAGAGCTGCCTATAGGCCTAATAGAAGTATTAAACCTATTAAAAAGGTCTTTCCGCTAGCTAGTGGAAGGCGACTATACAATAAAGGAAGCCCGTAAAGTGCTTCCCCCCTATTTCTATAACTTTCTTAAGACAAATCTAAAAACTAAACCTAAGCTTCTACGTCGAAAGATAGTTAACACTAATATTAAAAAATTCTTAAAAAGCAAACTAGGATTAACCCGCGAAGATATTCTATAATGCCTACTAAAGGAGTTTCGTAAATATATTAAGTACTTCCTCCCTAAGAATGCAGATAAGCTGCCCCCTTACTAACTATAGGACTATAAAATTAAGATTATCCCTAGAAACTAGGCCCCATACTATAAAAATAGACTACTTTTACCTGCTAAACTTAGGTGTGTAAAGAAGTAGATTAATAAGATGCTAGATAAGGGTTTTATCCGCGAATTAACCTTACTAGCTGCCGCACTACTTCTCCTTACTACTAAGCCTAGCGGCGGTGTACGAATCTACTATAACTACTAAGGCCTAAACATAGTTACTATTAAGAATTAGTACCTACTGCTATTAATCTGCAAGACACTTAACGCACTTTATAGTGCTAAGTACTTTACTAAACTTAATATAATTGCTGTGTTTAACTAGATCTGGAGTATAAAGGGCTATAAGTAGCTAATAGTATTTATTATCCGGTTCGGACTTTATAAGATACTAGTTATACTATTTGGCCTCTATAACATACCCGCTATATTTTAAAACTATATTAACTATGTTTTATATAACGCCCTTAATAACTACTGCACTACCTACCTTAATAACGTCTTTATCTTTTCTAAAATACGCGCTAAGCATACTAAGTATATAAATAAAGTTATTTAAAGACTTAGTAATACTAGACTTTAGATTAATATTAATAAATTTAAGTTCTACTTTACTAAAACAAAATACCTCGGCTTAATTATCTTAACTAATGGCATAACTATAGACCCTAAAAAGGTATAGGCCTTATAGAAATAGAAGGACCCGATATTAATTAAAGAACTATAACAATTTTTTGGCTTTGCGAACTTCTACTAACAATTTATCTAAGGCTACTTTACTATCGCTACACCTATAATAAAACTCTTAAAGAAGGATATTAGATAGCTATGGGGACTAAAATAAGCTAAATCGTTTAAGGCCCTTAAGGGAGCCTTTACTTTAGCACTAGTACTAGCATACTATAACTATATAAAGAAAATAGTGGTAGAGATAAATGTATTAAATTAGGCTTCCGGCGGAGTCTTTTCCTAGTATAATAATAACGGAAAATTAAAACTAGTCGTATTCTTCTCCATAAAGCACTTTACGCTAAAGTATAACTACAAGATCTATAATAAAGAACTCTTAGCTATTATTAAGGCTTTAAAGGAATAGCGTCCTAAGCTATAAGGGACTAAGGAGCCGTTTAAAATTATTACCAACTATAAGAACCTATAGACGTTTATAACTACTAAGCAGCTAAATTAGCGCTAAGTCTAGTAGGCAGAGTTCCTTTTATAGTTTAACTTTATAATTATATATAGACCTAGCAGTAAAGCCACGCTCCCTAATGCCCTAAGCTAGCTACTAGGAATAAGGCCTAAGGACGCCGATAATAAACGCCTCCGCTACTAAGCCTAAGTTATTATACCGCCCTAGAAAGTTAACCCTATAATCTTAGAAGAATTACTATATAAGTCCCGTAATTCTAATAACGCGGAGTTTATAGCCGCTCTAGACCCTAAAATAGCCGAAAAGTTACTAGATAAGTTAATCTGGCTAAAATACTAGGAGAATAAACTTATAAGAGATATAGTGGCGGCCCTATATAATTAGAAAGCTCGCCGTTAGCTAAAAAAGATTAGGAAATTATTCCGTTATAATAAGTTAGAATATAGTATCGTTAACGGATAGATCTACTTCCGCTAACGTCTCTTTATCCCTAACGCCCTAAACCTTTACCTAGAAGTTACCCATCGCTCTTATAGTAGCGGCCCCACTAATTACCCTAGCCGGGTTAAGACTCTTAACCTCTTAAACCAAATATACTAGTGGCTAGGAATCTCCTAGTTTATAGCTACTTTTATTAAAGACTATGCCCTATACTTTCGCACTAAGACCCCCTATTCTGCCCCGCCCGGTTTCCTAAAGCTACTAAAATTACCTACCCGCCCGTAGACCGATATCTTAATTAACTATATTATAACGCTGCCGGTATGCTAACGCTACGGTAAGGCATATAAATATATCCTTATTATTATAGACCGCCTAACTAAAATGTAATACCTTGTTTTAGTAATAGGACTCTTAACAGAGGAGCTAGTTAATGGCTTTGTTAATAATATATATAAGCTCTACGGTGCACTAAGCACGATTATCTCTAATTACGGTATATAATTTATTAGCAACTTCTAGCAACGACTAAGTAAACGCCTTAAGATAACCTTGCGACTAAGCTTAGCCTAGTACCTAGAAATAGACGGCTAAACTAAAATTATTAACGCTGCCGTAAATAAATATCTTTATGCTTTTGTTAGCTTTATATAGGATAACTAGGTTAACTACCTATTGCTTACTAAGTTTGCTATAAATAACCAAGTTAATAAGAGTATAGGTATCTCCCCGTTTTTTATAAACTATGGCTTTAACCCTTACCTCGGAATTAAGCCTACTGGCCCCCGCCTACTAATACTATTAGCATAAGTAAAGAAGGAGTTCTTCTACGCAGACTCTATAGCCAACCGCTTTAAGCAGATATTAATATAGCTTAAGGCCCTAGCCTAGATTTTATAGTAATGCTATAAAGATAATGCTAATACCTATAGGGATGAGAGCGCGTTATTCTATAAAGGTGATATAGTTATAGTTAGCTTAGAAAATATAAAGATAAATAAACCTAAGAAGAAATAGGACAATAAATGGGACGGCCTGTACCCCGTACTTGTAGTATACTAAGAGGCAGTTATAATAGACCTCCTGGACTATATTTAAGTAAATAAATCCTTTTATATATTTAAGGTCCGCCTCTAGGCTGCTAAAGAGATCCCTAGCTAAGCAAATATTAATACCGTAAAGCGCTGTAATATATAAGGACGAGTAGCAGAGAGAGATAATAACGGCAATATAGAAGATAAATGGGAGTTTAAGAAAATCCTTAATATATATAATAAAGACCCCTAGGGCCTAACTTATAAGATTAAATAG
>Ga0307515_10020505_pt1 | contig 11787 bp, 6 predicted proteins | sample 17_EM_MG_FD_194513 | JGI IMG/M metagenome (GOLD analysis project Ga0307515, IMG submission 194513) | Populus trichocarpa ectomycorrhiza microbial communities from riparian zone in the Pacific Northwest, United States - 17_EM | ecosystem: Host-associated > Plants > Roots > Unclassified | place...
AAATATTGAAGTTTGATGGCCAATTAGGGACTTAATTGAAGAAATCCGAAACCAAAGACCAAACTGGAAAAGGCACGTAAATAGAGGGGCTGTAATTAACCAAATCAGGGGCCAAATTGAAAAAATTGAAAGTTTATTAATCAATTGAGGGTCAAATTGCATAACTCGGAGACCAAGGATGAAAATGGAAAAGGCGGCTAACTATAAGGGCGGCGATTGAAGTTGGCAAGGATGCAATTGAAATGAACAAAAGATAAATTACAGACTGATTTGGAAGTTGACGTGTTGGCGCCATATTTAAATGAAACGGCGCGTTTTGTCCAAAACGACGCCGTTTCATGTTAAAAAAAAAAGAGCAGAACGGTGTCGTTTTCAGCGAAACTATTCCGCCTTCTTCTTCCCCTGGACGCGCAGCAGGGGAAGAAAGAAACTTTTTGTTTTTTTCTTCTTTAATTCTTCATGCCCATCTCCCTCCCCGCGTGCTCTGCCAAACCTGAAGCCCCACGCACCCTCATGATGAGAGACCGGGGGAGCCGCGCCCTGCCAGCCACGCCCACTGGCCAGCCAACCCGACGTCGTGGCAGGGCAACAAAGCCCTGCTCCCCATGCGCGGCAATAGGGCGGCAATAGGGACGCCCCCGCTCCCTTTGCCCTATAAATACCACCCAACGCCAGCACGCATGAGGAAGAGAGAGAACAAAAGAGGGAACGGAGAGAAGAGAAAGAAAATAACAAAAAGGAAAGGGACCGAAAGAAAAAAAAAAGAAAGAAAAAGGGGAAGCTGGAAACAGGGGAGAGGGACTGTGAGAGATAAAGGAGAGGGACTGTGAGAGATAAGGGAGAGGGACGATACCGAAACAAGAAGAGGAATGGGAGTTGAAAAACACACACATAAACAGGAACAAAAAGAAAAGGAAACGTAGCCGAAGAAGGGGAAAGAAAACGGAGGAGAAGGGAAGAGCAGGAATCTCTCTCTCCGCCGCTTGAAACAGCAGCACCGCTTCTTGGAGCTGCCGTCCGTGAGCCACGACACCGCCACCGGCCTCCACCACAGAACCGCCAGCGAAGTAGCCGGACCGGCAAGTCACCGCCTCCTCCGCGCCAGGTACCTCTTCGTGCCCCTCCACTTTTACTTAGTTTTGTGGCATAAGATCCTCCTACCTGCAGGAGGATGGGAGGGGGGAAATAATCCCCCCCTCCCATTTTTGTTTTCTGGGCCAGGCCAGTTCTGGCCCAGCCCTTATGTCTGGGCCGGGTCCGGCCTAGACTCGGAGCAGAGTGAAACTGTTGGGCCGAGATCGGCCCAACCCTTTTGGGGTTGAGTCCGGCCTAGTTAGCTTGGCCGGCCCAGCCCACATAATTATAATATTGTTATATTATAATATTGTTATATTATATATATATATATATATATATATATAAATGTTAAAATTTCTGAAAAAAAATCCAAAAAAATTGTTTATTTTCCTGCCTATTTTTATCAAAATTGCTTAATACTGGTTTGTATTTTTATACTGTAAGGATATAAATCCAGTATTAAAACATCCGGTTTTCGTCAAAACATTGCAAAAAAAATTTTATGAAAAAACAAAAAATGATTTTGTTTTTCATGCATACGGCCAAATATCTCAAAGATAAGAAAAATCATCGCATCGTATTTTCATACAACAAAAAAATCATATTGTTTTTTTATACATAAAACACAAAATATTCAAAAATATGTTTTAGCATGCACTTTGGCTTTAATAACAAGTTTGTTAGAGCCATGAGAACTAGGCCCATATTTCAAAAATTCTAAAAAAATATTTTTGTCTTCTTTTAGTATCATGGGATTACGAATTTCTACGTAAAACGTATTCCTTATATTAAAAATGTAGTTTTTTTATATAGACGTTAGAACAGTTAGATTTTTACCCGATAAAATAAGAACCTCCTTACCGAGAATGATTTTTCTTGAACCATAGACGGACCAACAATCAGAAATACAATAACACCTTAGTTTTTTATCAGACAATCAAACAATGCAGCTTACCTTAGGTAAGGTGTATTTGGGATGCTAATACATTTCCTTTACGCAATCAGTCCTCGTACCCGATCTCTGAGACCAGTTAGGGTTCCTAGTGACCAAAATACTAGGTGGCGACTCCCATTCCATTTTCCACCGATAAAAGACAAGAATTTATTGCCTCCCTATATTTCCCAGATAAAGATAGATACATACTAGATGAAGTGGAATATTCACCGCGACGCCGCACACGTGCGACAGTAATTTAACTAGATCAGTGATCCGTGCTATGTCACAAGTTAGTCCAAATTTATTTTAACATTTAAAAGGGACACTCATATTAGTGTAGTGTTTTTAAATAAATAGAAAAAAATACTTGATACTCAAGTCATTAACTTGACTGAATCATGTAAGATCGAGTAATCTAATAATATGATTTAAATCGTAGGCAACGGTAACAGATAAACTGTAAAAACAAATTGGCAACAATTAGCTAAAAAGAGATCCACTAATATTATACCCGAAAGGAGAAGAAAGAAAATATTGTTAGAGACTCATTGTCATTCCACTATGGACATTGCCAGCCACCAAAGAAGTTTGTTGCGGTGGTTCAAACCCTATTGCAAAAGGTTGCACTACAACATTGAAAGAAGTCACATTGGCTGCTAAAGTAATGCCTCAAAAAAGCAAACAGAACAAAACATAATGAAGTGAGCATCCACCCATTTTCAATCAATCAATTCTATTTAATTCAAGAATAAAATTTATTTAAAAAAATAAATTTAATAATAAACAACAAATAAAAAGACTCAAGATAACCCAATCAAATGAAAAAATAAAGGGTAAAATGAAGGACGTAGAAAGCATATAAAAGAGAGAGTTCAATATCCAATTAAATAAATGTTAAAAAATAAAATTAAAAAAATTACTTATAAATTACTTATAAAAAAAACCGAAGCAATCTTGGGTGACCCTTCTGAAGTTGGATTAATTTCTCAAACTTGCAACCCATGAAATCCTAGACACAAGCTTAACCACGAAGCTCAAATCCAAACCAATTTAATGTTGAATGATGAAATTAGGTAAAAAATATCAATCTAAAAAATTTAGCAAAGCCAAAAAAACAGCAATGAAAAGAACAAGGATAAAATTTAATATGAAAAAAATGATAGAGGATGAAATCACATAAAAAATTCAATTCTGAAAATTATCTTAAATTGTATAAGGCAGTGTTTGGGAACGCGGTTCAACCGGCGTTCCCAAAAAATTTGAAATTTTTTTTTTCTAAAATTTAATATGGTTTGTACTTTTTAGATCGTTTTGATGTGCTGATGTCAAAAATAATTTTTAAAAAATAAAAAACATCATTGGCATGCATTTTGGCACGAAAAGTTATTTGAAAAGCACCCGCAACCACACTGCTAAACACGCTCTAAGTAGTAATTAAAAGAATGAGAATCAAATTTGACAAAGAAAAAAATTGAACGAGGATGAATCGAAACAAAATTCTAATTTCATAAATTATTTCAAATAAAACAAATAATAACCAAAAAACATGAACTAAATAAAAAAAATAAAGAGAAGTTGAGAGCATAAACAATGGAGGAAAAAAAAAAGAAAAAGGAAGAAAAAATGATTTTCAGTACCAAGCTAGAGGTCCGTTGAAAGGTTTAGGCAAGCAAATATATAAACGAACTAAACAATTAAGATAAAGGGCTTTAGTCTTACTATTATTGAGAAAATTATTTAGTATAAACTAATTATATATTTACAGGATAACATAAAAATATGAACAAAAGGTAAGTATGGATATATAAAGTACTTGCTTGTAGAATTATAGAATTTTGAATTAAAAAAAAGAGGACTAGAAAGAAAGTTATCGTTGAAGATTGTATCATCCATCCTTAAGGCTAAACAATACCTTGAATAGATGCCATTTCAATCAAGGTCCATGAATTAGAAAACTTACACAAATTCTCTCTCAATAACGCAAAACCTGAATCTAGAGGAAGAAGAGAGCAGGAGTAAAGAAAACAGAGAGAGTATAGATTTTCTATCTTTTTCTCTCTTTCTAAGAATGAAATCCTTCCAGCCTAGTTATACAGACTACAGATGTAGAATTAATCCAAAATTAATTACAATTAATTAGTGACAATTCATTGAATTTGTAAAATCAATGAATATGAGAAGATTCAATGGAACCGAATTAGTTCAAAATTAATTAATTTATTGTAATTCAACGAATTTGTAGTATCAATAAAACTGAATTGATTTAAGATTAATTAGAATTAACATAATAGTTCTTTGAATTTGTAGAATCAATAAGTCGGATAAGATAAAAAGAACTCGATGAATTTCACATTCAACCATAATGATTTTATACAATATATAAATATTTTTTTCCCTTTAGTTAGTCCGAGATACATCTTTAGGCAGTCGTTGGCGTTAGAACAGAGGGTGAGCAAACTTAGAACCCCATGAAAAATCCTAGGCAGTTGTAACTAAGAGCCTAGTATCATTCAAGATTGGGCAAAGCAATTATATAGGGTTCTCAAAATCAATTTATTAATGCTTGTTTTTGCATTTAAATACTATATTTTCATGTAATAATGAAAAAGAAAAATGTTTTTCAAGTTATTATACAGATACAAGTTTTATTTATAAGCCATAACCAATCCAGGTTTTTCAAGTAATAGTATATTAATTTGAGAGGTGTAGTTTAACTGATCAGATTTTAAATTTAATTCCTAGAGATCACTAGTTTAAGTGACACAAATCTTAGGACTACTAGAGGTTTACATAATCTTTAACTTCAAGGCCTCGGCGGATTAGTCGAGGTGCGTGTAAGCTAGCCCGGATATTCACGGTTAATAAAAAAACAAAATATCTCATATGTAACGAGGGAGAAATAACTTAATTTGACATAAAAAAAACATTATTATAAAAGTAGTTGTTACAAGATCAATTTTTAAAAATGTCTGTTGTGTTAACAAATTAAAAGATGAAATGTTAATAGAAAGGGAAGGGAAATCATTAAATAATTACTGAGGGAGAAATAAAAAATAATTTGACATAGGTCTATTAATATCTTTTAATTTTTTTCAACAATATGATATAGATCTATTTAAATCTTCTTTAAAATACATATATCTTATGTTATTTAGATAAATAGAAGAGTTCTTGTAACAAAAAAAATATCTCTATATCAAAAATATCTCAAAGTTAATAGCAAAATAATCGAAATTCTTAATTCAATTTATTTTTAAATATATTCCAAACTTAAGAATTATAATAAATTATTAATTAATTTCAAATTTACCTATAAACTAAATTAAATTCACAAACAAGATGTAAATGAGAATTTAACCACCATTAACTTCCTACCAAACACCCACTTCATTTCCAGGGCTTCTTGTGGGTCCACTTTTCCAGGATTTTAGTCTGCTACAATTAAGAGCATCATGCAACATTTAGGAGCATGTGTTAATCTATTTACAAAATAAACCTTCTAACTCATGACTAATTATCGATCTATTTTTTGGTGTCACCTCTTACTAGGATTTTAATTCTACATTCATTAATTTTTTTATATGAAGTAAAACTCAGGAGTATTAAGGATATATTTTCCAGGTCAAATTGACACAGAAAATGGAAAGGTCTTATTGCTGTCAATTTGACAAAAGCTGAAAAATTCTTGGCATATCATGTCCGGATGCTCTTGTATTCTTGAGCACATTACCAGCTCATTCAACAAAAATCATAGAAACTTGTTGTAGCTCACCGAAAGAAAAACTACACTAGAAAAAATAGTTTTGCCCCACAACTTGAGAAGAAACAGTTTTCTATACACAAGTGAGGAAAACAAAATTAGGCAGGAAGAAATGCATGCTCATCTTCACTTATTCTATCATTTTCAGAAGTTACTTGGTACGGAGATTTGGAGGCTGTGGGGCATCAGAAAACTTCCCGTCTAAGTTTTAGCTCAGGGAAGCACAGCTCTAACTTCTTTCCTATCAGCTCCATATGCCTGCAATTCAAAACCATGAAACCATCACTATCAGCTATCTGCTATAAACCATCATACTGGCGTGTTATGTCAGAAAAAGAAAAAGAAAAGGGAAAAAATTTCATGTTGCTCGTGTGAGAGACCCTAAAGTCCTCGCATTTTTGTGTAAAGTTTGAAATATCACAGGAAACAAGTAGAAAACTCAGACTGGAAGGAGTAAATTGTCTTGATCATAGTCAATAATCATCTGCTGTATTCAAGGAATAAACATATAACATCGCTCACAAGAGAGGGCGAGAGAGAGACAGAGAGACTCATTTTTAAGTGCTTTTTGTCTTTTACCATCCCTATTTTACCCTCTATGATACTATATCCCCATCAAGCAGTTATAGACATTTATTGGACAAAAGTTACCAAGAAACTCGTACTGACAGTACTTGAGAAGGTTTTTAGATGTTCAGAACTATCCTAAAAGGAAATATACATGTCGAGGAACAAACAACAATTGATAGACAGACAGATAGTCGAAAAGAAAGGAAACCTTTATTACCTCAACTCCCATACCCTTCGCGTATACGTTTGTGAAAAGTTCTGAAGGTTCTGGCATAGGACTTTCCTGTAAAAACAATTGAAAAGGAAATAAGAGGCATCAAAAAACCTTGAAAATTTTGAGAATACTCGAAAAGCAGAACCAGTGAGACAAGGAAAGAGTTCCTTCAACAAATTAGGTTACAAAGCATTTAAAATTAAAATAATAAATGATTCTTACCTTGGCTTGAGCAATGGCTTCATCTACTTGTTTTCTCACTTCTTTTTCAATATCCTGAAAAGTATAGGAAAGCAATGCAAATCTGTTTACATTCGATCATGATAACATGGTTCTGAACTTCATTGTAATTGTGAGAATCTTCCTCAAGACACGAGGAGAGAGAGATAGGGCAAAATCTATTACTAAAAAGTAACATTACTTGATAACGAAAGACATGATTGTCCAGAATTCATGTAAGAAAGCAATCCAAGTTCACAAAATTACCTTTAGCTCTTTCTCAGTAGCTAGATCATGGGTCACTATCAACTTTCTTATTCTTTCAATTGGATCACGTTCCTGAGGATTATATCACAGACCAAATTATACATGAAACATCTGAAATAGTAAACAATCTTTGCCTTTGAAAAAGAAATGCTGAATAGAACATGCAATAACCTGTCTCACGCCACTGATCTCATCACGGGTACGGTAGGTGCTCCCAGGATCAGACATAGAGTGACCATGATACCTATAGGTATCCATTTCAAGTATCTGACATGAGCATCAAAAAATAAAATAAATAAACAAATCAATTTGATAGAGTGAGAATCAAGAATTACAACACAGGGATATGTTCAACTACTTCCATTGCCAGCTGATGTGACAGTAACAAAATATTACCAGATTAAATTGTATTAACACTGATACAGACAGGATTTTTGTGAATTCTATAAATTTTTACACATCCTAGCACATAATCTCGCGCCTCACATAATTTCAGCTACGAGCAGATGTCAAAACATGGCATTTTCTTTGGAATTTGGATAAGCTGATTCAAAATATAAATTTACTGAAAGGCTAAAGGAATAGTAAAAGAAACCAACCCAGCCTTAATGCCTCAAATATAAATATAAGCTGATTCTGGATAAGATAAACTTACACTTAAATAAATTTTACAAAAAGGCTGAAACAATATAACAACCCAGCCTTAATTTCCCATAGTGTTAAAATCAACCAACGATTTATAGCATGATTCTCAATTAACAGATATGTCCTCAACTCTCTTAAAGACAGAAAATCTAACCAAATTTGTTTGTCAGACCTATCTAGGATCATGCATATCCCTTGACACATTGGTGATATCAAAGCTCTCAAGACAATGTCTTAAGCAGTAGCTCCGAAACTGCAGCTTCATAATAGGGAGACTGCCCATAATTTCTTCCAAGAGGTTTTAACTTAAAATAACAGTTAGAATAAACATCATTTTTCAGGAAAAAAATGTGTTCTGATGATATATCATGATTGAACACAGATTTGCAACTTCAACAATGCATAGCTCCGTTACTTTCAGCATTATTTATTACATAAAAAATGCTTCAATCTTTCGCTGTACAATGGCTTTATTTTGGAGAAACAAGATCACAAAATGTTATCGAATTAACAATCAATGGTTAGAAATTGGCCTCAATGAAAATTGGTTAAATAGATAACTGCACAACAGATTCCCCTGTATCCAAAGAGTCCAGAACACTGGCATGCTGGTCAGTTTAATTAAGAACCACTCACCTAACTTACAATTACTAAGCACAGCCATGTGCATCATCCAACCGAGCTCCTAGACGAGTATTAGATGTGTTTATTCCATATAAAGATTTGCAGCCCCTCTTATTGTGCCCAAGATAGTTCACTTACAGTTATCTAGTAATTTAAGCAAACCAAATTACTTCATTTATTCAACAGAGGATATCATCTTATCAAATTCTTTTCATCAAATCCTAGTAGAAAGTACAATGTGCCTTAAGGAAATAGATCATAAGCAAGTTTATGTCATTACTCTGTGAAATGTTCAGTCAGACTGTCCAGGATCTGGCAAACTCAAACTCAGGCTAGAATCCTGAACATACTCAATTGCACTTTGATGGGCTTACAGCCTTAAACTATCAAAGCATGGCTTGTCCAAAGAAATGCAAAAAGGATAGGGTAACCTAGCCTCAGAGCAAAGAAAGTGCATACCTTGAATACACTTTCTTCTTAGATAAGCAGGCTCTAATACAGCATAAATCATATTGAAAAAAACAGGAATCCCTTTGGAACAAGCTATATAACATTGTTATTCAAAGCATCACTATACCATAAAATGACATTAAATAGCTGTTTAATTACCAAGATCCAAATTATAAGTAATGGGAAAGAACAATGCATTGGAATGACTTCATGAAGAGTTAATAAAAGAAGAAAGAATGAAGATCAAGGCCTCAAAATCAAAGGACCTTAAAAACACACGCACAACAACTGGACAGAATTAAAACTCACAATGGGTCCACTCTTTAAGGCGTGCTCCTTTGCAAATTTGCATGCTTGTTTCACAGCAAAAGCATCCATGCCATCTACCTGTTAACAAAAACTATGAAGTATGAAACAAACTCAAAAACCTATTATGTTGTGATAGAAAAATCCCAGTTACCACCCTAATCCAAATTCACTGAGACACAACAAATTCAACAATTTTCATTTCAATCAAAAGACCAATTCCAGCCAAAGCTGAAAGCATCAATCAAGTAAAAAAAAATCATATTCACATCACCACACACACTTGAAAAACTTTGCATTTTTTTGTAACATGAAAAGTATATTCAAAACTATCTCCAAGCAATTGACCAGGAAATGCTTAAAAAAAAGTCCTAGATTGAGAGTCTGAGATCAATGACAATGTACATCCAGAAACGATATCATGAAAGGAGCCAAAAAGTTCTGAGAAATCATGCTATATTGACAATGTACATACAGCACAGCTTCATTTGCAAAGTACGGGTTAACTTTTTCTATCAGGATTGACGCCCCATAACTAAACTTTGATGAAATGCAGAAAAGATGGAGAATACCACATGCTGGCAAGCAGACAAAAAGAAAAACACTGGAAACTCTTAGAAATACATGATAAAGGAAAAAAAGCATTTGGGATTTATCAGGACATAGTTGCATGCTTTTTATGTTATAACTTCATTGCAAGTATTTGCAGCACCAATTTTGCTATTAGAATACATAATAAAGGAAAAAAGTCTTTTGGAATTTATCATGACATGGTTGCATGTTTTTTATGTTATAACTTCATTGCAAGTTTTGCAATAACATCTATCATTCCTTTCTTTTGAAAAGACAGTAAAAAGCACAAGGCAAAGTATTTTGCAACATCTTATGCGTCATAATATAGTCTTCAAATGGAATAGCTTTATGAGTTGCCCATGAAATTTCCCAGTCAACTCAATGCTGCAAGAGGCTAATTTCTAAACTAGCAATTCAAACGAGAAACTGAAGTGAATCCAGTCAGCAATTCCTTAATAGCATGCTGACTTTGTTTCTCAACAACATAATGGGAAAGGAAAAGAAAAAAAAAACGTAGAGTTAAAACCTTTCTCCATCATGTAAGACTCACAACATGCACATTTAGTCGTTCAAAAGTACATAATATAATTGTGATTACTCCCATCTATTATACAGCTAGAGATGATGATAACAACATACATTTAAACAATAGAACAGAATAGGCATGGATACTTCCAAAACAACAACACAGATAACATTCCCATTTCTCTATGATAGAAACAATATAATAATTATAGTCAGTCAATAAAACCCAAAATTTCAACAGAACATAAAAGCAGAAATGCAAGATTGTATATTACCTTCAAACCAGGAACATAATCTCCACGCTTATAGTATGCTGGACTCTTGGCGGCTCTCCACTCGGCTGTCCCCATTCCATCTGCGCCAAAAACACATTTCATCCAATTGACAAACAGAAGCAAATGGAAAATAATAATAAATAATGAAATTATTTATGTATCTCACAATGATTATTCTCGCAGACCAAAATGATTGGAAGATCCCAAAGAGCTGAGATATTAAGAGCCTCGAACAACTGTCCTTGATTAGCAGCACCATCTCCATACAAAGCAAAGGCGACGGCATCGTCCTTGTTATACTTATGAGCAAATGCCAATCCACAACCTAACGGCACTTGAGCTCCTACAATACCATGCCCTCCATAAAATCCACTATTTTTCTTATAGAAATGCATGGACCCACCTTTCCCACTCGAACAACCGCCCTGTCGTCCCATCAGCTCCGAAAATATCTCCAGGAGGGTCCCACCTCTCCCCAGAAACGTGCAGTGGTCACGGTAGGCAGTTATGATGCTGTCTTTTTTGGTAATTGCAGCCTCCATACCAACGGCCACGGCTTCTTGACCGTCGTAGAGGTGGCAGAATCCGCGGATGAGCTTGGCCTTGTATAGAGAGTCGGCGGCGATCTCCATACGGCGCATGGTGGCCATGTCGCGGAAGAAGGAGAGGAGTTCTTGGGGACTGGTATCGACGGTGCGCGATGGTGGATCGCATCTGTGAGTGGTGAAGGGAATGGAGGTCTCGATTGTGAGGGGATCAGTTGAGGTAGAGATCGGACGGCGGAGAGAAAAGGCGGTGGCGAGAGGTTTGAGGAAATTGGATCCGGAGGAAGATGATTTTAGGTGTGATAAGGCCATCTCGACCGCCGGTGTCTTTCGTTGTATGGGTGGGAGAGGTTTGAATTTGAAGGGCAATGGAGGGGTTTGGTGAGGGTCAAGAAGACACGAGGAAGAGTTAGCTTTGGTTGTTGGCGGCGGTTGGAAAGGTCACCTGTGATATTTTTTTTTATTAATTTTGCTGTTGGTGGGATATATTCTGTTTTAATAAAGAGTTTTGGATGGATATTATTCAAAGAAAAAGAAGTATAGGTTGTTTGGAAGTATAATAATGGTTGTTTTGTGAAGTATTTGTGTTTAAAAATATATTAAAATAAAATTATTTATTTTTAAAAAATTATTTTTTACATTAAAAAAATAAAAAAATTAAATCTTTTTAAAACAAAAAAAAACAGAACTGTAGTGGAGTATGTCTGCTTTGACTCGAGGAATCACTAGTTAACCATGACTTTAACGAAGATTTTATTGTCTAGATGCTGTCCTCTGTTTTTTTATAAAGTAAATTGGTA
>Ga0307515_10020506_pt1 | contig 11787 bp, 1 predicted proteins | sample 17_EM_MG_FD_194513 | JGI IMG/M metagenome (GOLD analysis project Ga0307515, IMG submission 194513) | Populus trichocarpa ectomycorrhiza microbial communities from riparian zone in the Pacific Northwest, United States - 17_EM | ecosystem: Host-associated > Plants > Roots > Unclassified | place...
TAGGCAGTTTAGTAAGGAGATAGGTCTATAGGACTTTGGTAAGGAATAGTCCTCCTTATTTACTTTAGGGAGAATAACTCCTTAAGCTTCTCTCTAGACCTTTAGCTGATAGCCTAGGATAAACAAAATCCTATAGATTCTATATAGAAGATCTTCTATAATAGGGTAGGCCTTTTATAGAATTGTAAAAGATATCCCGTCTGGTCCTGGAGCCTTTTTATTAGAGCTAGAAAAAATTGCTTATTTGACTTCTATTTTCTCTAATTCTGGCCATTCCCATTTATTGTCTGTTATATAGTCCTTCCACTCTATAGGGCTAGTAGAGGGGGGTTTAGGGAATAGAGTAGTTATAAAAGCTTTGCATTGGTCCTCGAAGCTTTCTACTAGTCTAGTATTCCCGTCTTTGCTATACCGTAGACTAGGGATTATTCGCAATGTTCTCTCCTTTGTGTATTTTAGGGCAGTAAAGACCTCCTTTCCTTGTGCTTTTTCTAGGAAGCTATTCCAGCAGCTAGTTTTAGCTTCCCTTATTGCGTAAAAGTATTGATTTTTAGCTTCTTTATAGGCTTCTAGTCTAGAGCTTCTAGTCGGTTGTTCCTCTTAAAGTCTTCCTAGTTTTGCCATTTTTTGTCTTTTCTTTAGGAGCTCTTTATTCCACCAAGGTTTAGAGAATTTACAGGTTCTAGATCTAGGGATAGCTTTCTCTACTTTTAGCTTTATACAACTAGTAAGATCTATTGCTAGATTATCTACTAGCGTACTAAAGCTTCTATCCCTAAGTCTATAAGAATCTTCTAGAGAGGCTAGGGGACCTTTTTCTCCTATCTCTATATGGGGGGTTTCTCCTACTAGTTCTTCTAGTACTAAAAGCTTCGCTTCTAGTTCTAGCTCTAGAGCTTGTTCTTTTAGAGAAGTAGAGAAAAGCTCCCAGTTTGCCTTTTTTATAGAGAAAGGAGTTTCTTAAAGGGGGTTTAGGTATCTTTGCGTCTCTCTAGTAAATAGAGAAAATGCTATAGTCTTATAATCAGATCCTGTTTCTTCTATTATAGTCCAATTATCCTAGGTATTTTCTTAAAAGGTTCCTAAGTAGAAGGCTAGGTCTATAATAGACTTTTCCCTTATATTAGATCTATAGAAGGTCCCTTCCTATTCGTCTAAATTTAGTAATTGGCAGTTATATTTGTCTAGCCAGTTTACTAGTTCTTTAGCCTCTCTAGTCGGATTCCTAGCTAGCGCGTTCCACCGTATATAGTGTAGGTTATAGTCTCCTATTAGTGTAAAAGGGAGGTCTATTTCCAGTTCTAGAATGGCCCTAGAGATAGTACTTGTACTATTTCTTTAGGTTCTAGAGTTCTTATCTAGTTGTCTCTCGTTATAGACATTAAACAATAAAAATCTTTTAAATTGGCTATAGATTTCTAATGCTATAATATCTGTATCTTTGTAGATATCTTCCCTAGTTCTATATTATAGAACACTAAAACTAGTTTTCCTTATATAGATAGCTACTCTAGGGCGAATAGCTAGATAGGTAGTTATATATTAGCTAGTAATATAGTAGAGTTTAACATACCTACTTATCTAGGCCTCTACCCCAGTTTTCTAGTACTTTAGTCCTAGTCTATACGCAGTTAGCTACCACCACCTAACACGGGGATTCTCACCAGTTCTTTTAGATATCTTATAATGGGATTAGCCCGAGTACTAGTCCGCCCCCCAGCGGTCTATATAAGAGTTTCCTCCTAGAGTTAGTACGCTTTTATACGGCTTAAGAGCCTTCTATAGCCTCTAGTTTTACGCTTCTCTTTATTGTTTCCGCTAGCGTGGGCATAAGCTGCCATTTACAGGGGTTGTAACTCCTATTTTATGCGCCTACTGGCGTAGTCCTACAAGGGCGTCATAGCTGCATCCTGTAATATAGCTAGGTATACCTTCTACGGTTAAGGCCTAGCTAAAACCTCTCCCGCCTAAGTAACTCCTGTTTGCTCCTTAAGCGTACCTTACCAGCGTACTACCCTAGCGAGTAGTCCTATCTGTTGGTATACCGACACGCGCATCCATTCTCTCGAGCCGCGTAGTAGTCTTTCCGGCTAGGACGTAATCCTACCTACCTACTAGGTGCATTAGGGGTTAGAGCCTAGCTAAGGGGTAAGGTCCTTAGAGCCAGTAGTGGCTACTACACACTACGCCCCGCGGGAGGTTTTAATTCCCATTTTGCGTTGCCTATAAAAGTCTCCTTATAATAGGCCGACCGTGTCTTACAGAATAGGTTATAGACTAGGTCCCGTGCTAGGCGACCTACTCTACCCTATTCTACTAACTAAGCTTATATCCCCCCTTTATATAAGCTGGCCTGTGTCTCTAACTGTTAAGTCCTTATATAACTGGCCTGTGTTTCCTTAGAGCCTCCCCCATATATATGCGTAGGTTGCGTGCACCACGCCTATTAAGACCCTCCTGTGAGTCTGTTGGAATTACAAGGTCATGGGGTCACAGCGGAGCTATCTTGAGGATCTAATTGATGATAGAGATGACGCAGACGATGAATATTGATTGATTCGTGATGCAGTAGATGCGGTTGATGTCTATATAGATTGCATGCGGACTTCGTCCTCGCAATGTGTCCAGAGCTTAGTCAGCACCTCTCGCTTAATTCTGACAGAGTCACCTGTAGGTTAACTGTAGGTCGAACGCCATGGGGCCGTCGAAGCTGGCCTATATTTCCGCTGCCTAGAGCTTTGCCCGTATTTCCACCTCGTTAAGCCGTCTGGTCGCCGTTGCGTCACTATTACGTCGCTGTCGCGTCTCTAGGTCGCGCGTACTATGCCTATTAAGACCCTCTTCTGAGTTACCTAGGAGTACCGGATACTAGATAAGCCCTCGTAGAGGGGCCTTAATAAGTTCTCTAGGCAGGGCCTTAATAAGTTCTTTATGGTGGCCTTGGGGCCTTAACAAGTTTCGTATAAGGTTTATCTGCGACGCGTTAACCTTAATAAGTTCTTATAAAAAAGGGTTTCCCTACGCCCTCGTCTTGCGATCTCAGAGCTGGTGTAAGCCTAAGGGTGTCCTGTTGTGCGACTAGGACGCGTCTACGTTAACTAGCTGATGATAAGGCCAGTTTCGGGCCTGGCTATAAGCCAGGTAGTCGTATATCGGGTGGTTTTTGTATCCCAGTATCCCTTAATAGGCCTCCCTAGGTGGTAGAGCAGGAGCCTCAAGCGGAGGCAGTAAGGCTCCGGTGTTGTTAAGGGCGATGCTTTATATAATGGTACGCGTCGCAAGCTCAATACCACAAAACCACGACGACAGCGCGCTGTATGCGCTGCGGCGGCTCTCTACCATTGCCTCTGCACTTAGCCATCAAAAGGTAAGGTTTACTGATGATGTTTCCACCCGCGGCGACGTGGACGCGTGCAGTAGGGCTTCGCGGGCATAAACCGCACCTCTTAATTAGTAGTTGTTATTCCATTCGCCTGTATTTCTATAAGGTAAGGCTTAAACTACTTAAGCACCCTTCTTAATAGGAATAGTCCTGTATAAGCTATTCGATCTATAGGTGTTAGCAGTTTTACTCCCTCTTGCGTAACCTTAAAGTGCATTTATATAAGAAATCCTTTAAGCTTTAATCTCTCCCCTAAGAATCTCTTAATTAAAGGTAACTTAATCTTTACTGCCCCTATCCCGTTAATCCTTTGTTTAAGTATCGCATTATTTTCTATTAACTAATTAACTATCTCTTATAGCTGTCTAACCGTTATAGGTTGTTATAAATTAGTATCTACTATACTGGTGTCACCTCCTAACCTTAAAGTAGTTGCCGCCGTCAATGGCGTTATAGTGGCTGCTTTTAGTAGCATATTGTTCAACTTCCCGTATTTAATACCGTAACTAGGTAGTGATTATATAACGGAACCTTATAGTAAGTACTACGATGGGCTTGTTAATAGGCTAGGTGTATAGGTAATGCAAATAAGTTAATAATATAATAATAACTAGTGGAGTGGTTGCCTAATAGATTAACTCTAATTGTATTCTGAGAATTACTATAAGGAAGGAATTATCTAGGTAGGGACTAAGGGTCCTTAAATACACAACCGTACTCCTATAAAATCCTTCTTATACGTAATATACGTGTTGTATATAAGGTACGTAAGTCCCTTTCGTTTCTCTTATTTAATACGTAGCACGTTATATAACTCGCTTACCATTCCTTATTATATAGCTCTACCGGTTCCATCTTAAACTATGCTTATATTAACTAACTAGCTTCCTCTAACTCTTCTTTAAGTAGTTATAATATTATACTTAAAGCGTCCGTAACACCTAGTCTATATATAATTAAGAAGTTAAACTAAGATAGGGTATCCGCCTAGCGTGCCTACTAGGCTATAAGGGCCTTAGTTATTATAAAGTATTCTAGGGCCTTATAATCTAAAACTACCTTAATTAGTTTAGGGGTCCCCTTTAGCTATATACGCCAGTGCTAAAAGCTAGAGATAATAGCTAGCATTTCTTTATTATAGATGTGGTAGTTTAGCTTAGCATTTATTATAGTCTTTAAATAGTATATAATAGGGTGCCAATCTCCGTCTGGTTACTTCTAGGAAAAAACACCAGCTATTACGCCGTTTAAGGCATTAGTTTCTAGTATTAAAGGCCGTTCTAGGTTAAAATAGGCAAGTAGGGGAGCCAATACTAGCCGTTTCTTAAGCTTATTAAAGGCCTGCCTATATATAGTATTAAAGTAAAAGGGCTAGTCTTTTTTAGTAAGATAGTTAAGAGGCTAGGCAATCCTACTATAGTTCTTAATAAAGCGTTGGTAGAAGTTACAAAAACCTAAAAATAATTATACCTCCTTTACGGTCCGTAGGGATGCCTACTAGTTAATTACGGCCGTCTTTTTTAGATTAGTTTTAATTCCGTCTATACTAATAATAAAACCTAGGTATTTTATACGCTTAATACTAAACTCTAACTTTTTAATGTTAACCTAGAGGCTAGCCTCGCGGAGCTATTATAGGACTTTATAGACGTACTCCTCGTATTCTAGCTCGTTCTTAAAGTAGATTATAATATTATCTAAATAGGCTGTATAGAAGTTATTAAGGTAGTTAAAGAGTATATCGTTTATATACCGCTAGTACATAGCTAGTCCGTTAGTTAGTCTAAAAGGGAGTACCTTATATTTATACGTTCTGTAATAGGTTTAAAATATAATAAGATCTTTAGACCCAGGGTTTATCCTAATTTAGTAGAAGGCCTAGCGGATATTAAGCTTTATAAAGACCTTAGCTCTACTTATTTGGGCTAAAGTCTTATTAAGTAGGGGCAGCGGATAGCGGTCCTTATAGGTTATGTTATTTAGCTTATAATAGTTAATATAGAAGCGGAGTCCTCTATTTAGCTTTTTAATAAAGAGAATAGGTAAGGTGAAAGGGGCTTAGCTAGGCTTAATAAAGCCCTTATTTAGGTTATTAATAAGATACTACTTTATAGCCTATAATTCGGTAATAGACTGCTTATAAAGGGGACTAAAGCTAAAAGTGTTTTCCTTACCCTGCTTAATCTTAATCTTATAGTTATACGGTTAGTAAGGTGGAAGTATATTAGACGCTACTTTAGAGAATACGTTCTTAAATTTTTAGTATTAATAGGGCAGCTTTTATTCTACTAGTTCCTTATCTATAAGCTTACTTTCTTATCTACTAAGCTTACTTCCCTTTTCCTTAATTATTTAATTAATTTCGTATAAGCTCGTTGTAAAGGTAATAGTATTAGGCTAAACTAAGTTCTGGTAGAATCTTACGGCACTAATATAGCAGACATTAACTAGTAGGAGGTCTACTGGTTTCCTTATAGCCGTTTTCTAAACCGTATTTTACAGTTTAGGGTTTATAATCTTTCTTAGCTCCTATTCTATTTTCTATAAATTATCCCTCTAATCTATTAATTTAGTGTGACGTCCAATATCCCTTACTATTCTTTATAGCTATGTAGGGCCTAAGCTCTCTATAGGGGGCTTTTTTAGGTTACTACTAACTTCCTAGGTCTTTAATGCGGGTGGCGTAATATAGGTAGTTTAGGGGTAATATAGTATATAGATCTGTTATAAATTAAGCTGTATATCTTTCTTAAAGGCCTAGTCTCTACATATAGCATTAGCCTAGTAAATAGTATTAATCTAGGGCCGTATAAGGTTTTCTATTATAATACTAATTTCTTTTATAAAGGAAGGGGTTAAGGGTAAAATTTCGGGCTAAATAAGCCGTTTACTCTATATGTTAAGCTATAAGCCTAAATAGGCTAGCTATTTTCGCCTTAAGATTATATTATAGCTACCTAGGTCCGTAATAAGGAAGGGGATATTATACTACCTTTATTTATTAACACGGAGGTAAATTCGCAAGATAGTCGTAATAGGTAGCCCTATTCGCCTATTATACCTATAAATAGGAATTAGTTTAGGCAGTTCTTTAATAGGTGTATTTAGAAAGTTAGCTAGCTTTACGGTATACTAGGTATCTATTAAGGTAAAGGCATTTACTCTAGAGTTAGCTAAAGTAAAAATTAAAACTTAGTATTTATTACAGAATAAAGTATAAGGGATAGTGCAGCTTCTTCTACTAATTAGCCGACCTAGATTAACATCTAATATATTAATCCCTTTTAACCCTAGAGAGAAGTCTTCCTCTAAGGTTCCTCTTTTTTTAACTCCGCGCTATCCTCTTAGATTAATAAAACCTTGTCCGCTTTTACGCCTATTAGGTAATCCTTTATACGGTAACCTTTCTAACTATAAGAAAAGCAAGCTCCTTAATTACTAAGGGCCTATATATGGGGGTTACTATATATAGGCCGAGCATTCGCCAGACCTATAGCAGGACTGGCCGTACGGCTAGCTGCTAAATTGGCGGCGGGCTATATAGGCAGTGCTATAGGGGTTGCTAATCGTGCTAGGGCATTATGGGCCGTTCTTATATTACTTATAGTCTAATTTAAAGGGTTTCTGGCTTTATACCGTTTGGCGCATACCTTAATTTAGTAAAGGCCTTAGTTAATAGCTAAGCACTAGTTTATAAGTTCTTTTAGCGTCTATATAGTAGTAAAAACTAGTAGTATAGCTCGCTATAGGTCTAGGGTAAGCTTATTAAATAGGTCTAGCATTAAATCTTTCTAGGGAATTTAAGCCTAGCTAGCTAGGTGCAGAAAGCAGGTCTAAAAGGCTAAAAAGGTCTCTGTTATTTTTATATTTAAGCTTTTATAATTAAGTTAGGCGTTTTATACTTTAAAGGGGTCCTTATAAATAGAAGATAAGTAGATAATTATTTCTTCTTTAGAGAGAAAGGGATCTGCTAAGTCCTGTACGTACTAAGGACGTAAGTGCGTCTATATATCCCCGCCGGTACGGCTAAAGACGTAGGCTATTTTAGCCTAAGTAGTAGGGTAGTAGTCCGCATTAACTTTAAGCTTATCCTGTAATTAAAGCTTCTAATTATTAAATATAGGGTTAGTTCTATCTATAAGTAATAGGGAGTCCACGACCTTTACGGACTATAACAATACTAATACTATATATTAAACTAGAGCCTTAAGGACTATAGCAAGTCTCTAGGTGTCTAATAACTCTTCGCTAGGTATAGGGGGTTCTCTAGCTTTAAGTAGCTCTTAAAGTCGTTTAATTTTGGCATTAGCTACTATAAGCTCTACCTAGGAGTTTAAGTCAGTTACTATTTTACTATTAGAGGTATTTAAGGGTCCTACAGCTGCTTTACCGGCTGCTGTATTTCTTAGCATTATGGTACAGTTATTAGGGTAACTTTTAATAGGATTTTATAGGGGTTCTAGTCTGTGCGTATTTTATAAATCTTATTATTTTTTTTTATTCTTCTAGTTTTATTTTATTCTTTAAGTTTTAGTAATAGTCTTTAGGTCTACTTCTATGTTCTATTCTTATTTATAGTCCGTAAATATTTTTAAGTTCCTTTTTAAGAAAAAGAGGTAATTAAGCTTTAGATAATATTAGCGACTTAGTTAATTAAGGCATGAGTACGGTAAGAGGGACGCGTAAGCCTATATAATTAGTAGTCTATAAACGAAAATCTAAAGCTAGAAAAAGGAAAGGAGACAGAGGGCGGCGCCGCTCGACGTTATATACGATCCTTTGGTCACGTGACGGCAACTATCTAGAACTGTATAAAACTGTCTGCGACTATCTGCGACTGTCTACAACTGTCCGCAACTGTCCGCCATAATCCACCGATATCCATCAGCCTCAATCCACCAGTTTCCACCAGTGCCGTAACACTAACCTTCTTCCTATACTAAGTATACACGAGCGAATATACGATCGTCTTGCAATATTTAATCTGTCTTTAACGCTAAGTATATATATTCTATAATCCTCTATAATCATCTAGTGCCTTATTTAATCTACTATAGGGTTTCGCGTTTAATTTACTGCTATAAAGCTTAATAAAGAGCTCTTACTAGCCCTAAATAAACTTTATTATTTTTATAAGGTAAAGTAAAAGGTTATAGAAGCTTAATAATAGGCCACTAAGGCTTACCTAGCTACATCTGTTCGGCTACTCCGTCTTAAAAAGGTTTATAAAAAGGTATACTCTAAGGAGTTCTATTTTATAAAGTAAGGTTTAGCAGAGCTTAAAGCTAAAGAGGCTAAAAATAATCCTAATTAAGAAAAGGTAGAAACAACTTATACGCTAGTAATAGATCCCTTAAATAATCTGGCTTATTTATTACCTTTAACTAATCCTTTTAACTTTAGCTCCTTTTTAATATTACCTAACCCTTTTTTTCTAATACTTCTATACCTTTTCTATAGCTTTCTTTAGGTTCTATAATAGCTTTTAGGTAGTCTCCTTATAACCTATCTACTTTACTTTATACTACGTTTTATTATTAATATCCTTATAACTAATAATCTTTAAAATTTACTATTTGTCTTCCTCTTACCCTCTATATATATCTACTTTATAAACTAATAGCTCTAGTATTGCAATATACTATATAGGGTAGATCTTTATTTTTGCTAGTAAGTTAAGTCTATATATAACTTCTAAAATCTTAGCTATAATTTTAAATAGTTCTAGCCTAATATAATCTAACTTTTTACTTAGTCGTCGGCTTATAAATTTTTTATATAATAGCTATACTTTATCCCCCTCCTTAAGATCTAGTCCCTTAGATCTCTTAGTATTATAGTACTTTTTTTTAATCTTTTTTTATATTATTTTTGCTATATAATAGAGGTCTTTATAGAGATTTATTAGAGTTTCTATTCTCTACTTTACTATTCCACTTATTTTCTTTACTTATTATAGTAATAATAATATTCTAGGCTTATACTCGTAATTCACCTAAAATAGTAACATCTCTATACCTTCCTATAGTGTCGCGTTATATATAAATTATATAACCAGTAATGGCAATGCCTAATTATTCTACGCGTAATTAATATAATGCCTTAGATACTATTCTAGCGTCTAATTTAATCTTTTTATCTATCCGTCCGTTTACGGATAATATATAATAGAAGTTACTACTCTTACTTCTTATTCCGCTAAGAATTCCTCCTAAAATACTACTATAAATCTTAGATCTCTATCTAATATAATTTTACTTAGTACTCTATATCTTATAAACACTTCCTTAATATAAATTTTAGTAATATCTTCTACTAAGATTTCTTCTATATATGCTATAAAGTAGCCCTATTTAGTTAACTTATTTACTATTATAAGGATTATATTATACTTTTATCCAGTAATAGGATCTTTTAACTTTAGCAACTTTATAATAAAGTCCTATAATATTATTTCCTATAGTCGTTCTAGTGTCTTAATAGGCTATAGCTCCCTATATAGCTTATACCTTATTAGCTTATTTCTTTAGCAATCTAAATATTCTCTTATAACTTCTTTTACTAAGCCCTAAATTCTATTAATAATATATTCTTTCTAGAGTCTTAATACTAAGCCTATGGCTCTATTATGTCCTTATATTATTCCCTTATAGAATTCTTTAATAAACTCTTTTACAATACCCTTTGGCACGTATATTGCTTCTTAATTCTTATACTACTCTATATTTAGATCTTTAAACTATACTTCTTAGATCCTCCTAGTTTAATCACTTTCCGGTAACTCGTACTTTTAAGTTACTATAATCCTAGGGTAATTATATCCAATTAATCTATTACTATCCCTACGTAGTATTACTCCTAATAGTTTTTTATTATTTTATAATTTAGCCTTTTTACTTAATATATTAGCTCTTATATTCTCTATTCCTTTAGTATACTAAATCTTAAAATAGTATTCTATAAGTATTTCTGCCTATCTAACTTATCTCTAATTAAGTTCTTTTATTATTAGGAACCCCATTAGGTTCTTATAATCTATCTTAACTATAAATAGTTTCTCTATACCTTATAAGAATGCTCTTTATTTTTTAAGTGCTATAACTATACCTAATAACTCCTTATTATAGATGTTATAGTTTAGTTCTAGTAGTATTATCTTTTAGCTATAGTATGCCACTAGATGCTATATATCCCTATACTTTTATAGTAAGTATACTCCTAGTATAAAGTCTAATGCATCTATTTCTATAACCGTCTTTAATCCTAGTTAATAGATTTTAAGAATTAGCTCCTAGGTAAATAATTCTTTAAGTTCCTTAAATAACTTTTTTATTCTTCTTTCTATATTTATAGTTCCTTTTTCTTTATAAGCCTAGTAAACGGTTTAATATTCTTTAACTACTATACTATAAACCTTTTATAGTAGTTGCAAACCCCTAAAAATAACCTTAACTACGTTATATTCTCTAGTTCTTACTAACTTACTATATGTTACGGGACACCCCCGTAACACCTTATACACATCTACCCGTTTCTACCAACTTAGCAACTAGAGATCGACTATAAGACGGCAATTTAATAGCAATCTGCGGCAATCTAACGGCAACTTGCTATATTCTACTATATTCCACTAAGTTCCACTAAGTTCTACTAAATCCTGCTAAGTTCTGCTAGGACTACTACCTAAATCCTATTTTACTTTATGTACGTATTAACTAAGCAACCAAGTCCATAATATATACCCTTTCTTCCCGCTTTCCTACCTTCTTTCCTTATATAACGTCTTAACTTCTTATATAGTTTATGTATATAGCTTAATAATATCTACCTTGCTATATATTATCACCGCTTATACTTACTCCGTAATACTACGTTGCGTTAACTTTATATACTACCTCTAAAATACAGAACGACCCTAAAGCCCCCGTGACGGCCGCCGGTATTATATTTATACTTTAAAAATAACTAGCAAAAATATAGAAGATTTTTATAGACGCCCTTATACACAACTAAGCTACTTTAAATTAATAATAAGCCGAACAAGAAGTATAATACTAGCAATTAATTAAGAACCTCTAAGAAGAAATCCGCATACTTAAGATGCCTATATTAGGGCCCTAAGACTAAATACTATCTCTAGAGATAAATACGCGGAACGTAAGCCCCGAACTTATAGCAACTGTCCACCTTAAACCAACTACTATACTGAAATAATCTAAACAACTACTAGATTCCCTAGTATTTACTAATAAATAATAAGAACTCTAATTATTCTTAAGCTAGCTTAAAAATAAGCTAACTAGTAATGCTAACCGTTACCTAACCGAAGCTAACTAACTCTATTATACCCTAAGTTAACTAGGAGGAGAAATAGCTAACCTTATTAAACCTCTTTAGCTAACCTT
>Ga0307515_10020507_pt1 | contig 11785 bp, 13 predicted proteins | sample 17_EM_MG_FD_194513 | JGI IMG/M metagenome (GOLD analysis project Ga0307515, IMG submission 194513) | Populus trichocarpa ectomycorrhiza microbial communities from riparian zone in the Pacific Northwest, United States - 17_EM | ecosystem: Host-associated > Plants > Roots > Unclassified | place...
ATAATGAAAGAGAGAAACATAAATAAACAAGGAAAGGAAATGAAAAGCATAAGCAAGAGATTAATATAAGCAAAACTTAAGCATTACAAAATATAAAGAGAGAGCAAGAGCATGATCTTGATCTGAACACCAAGATGCCTAAATACATGGCAAATGCCTCCTTTTATAGGCCAAAATTCAGAACTATTGATTTGTTGACTAATTGTTGAGTGGGTGGCCACATCTTGACTTGGTGACAATCCTTATCTTCTTGTCTGCCAAAAACATCATTGATAACGTCATAATTTGAACAGGCTTAAATCATGAAAGTTCTAGGAAATTATCTCAGCTTTCCAGGATAAAAATTTGAGGTCATTTGGACTTCTAGAACTCGAGATATGGGCTGAACATTGAACAGTGTCTGAGCTGCAGGACAGATTCAGACTTCTCCATTGTTGCTACAATTTGGACTTGAAAACGACCTTTTTAAATCTTGGACTCCCATGAAAGTTTTAGGCCTATGTCTTAGCTTTCCATCCATATAAGGCAGACCTAAATCCAAGATCTACAGCTCCAGATATGACACAATGACTGAACAATGTTCCAGTTTAGACTGAACCAACATCTCTTTTCTAAGTTTGGCCCTCTCTTTGTCCTTTCAATTTTCGTACTTAAACTCATCAATCAATCAATCCTTTCATTTATGTGATAGGCCTGCATTTAAGATGAACATTTACCATAAATTAAAGGTATCTTATGGTATCAGACTTGTTATTATAAACATGCTTTAGTTAAGGAATTATTGATACTTCAAGTGCAAAATGACGATATAAAACCATGATAAAAATACACTTTTAAGTACTAATCAGTCGCAGCAATATCCTGATTAAAAGATCCATTCTCAAAAGCCGAATAAACTAACCTGCAAATATCATCTCCTACTATGTCCCAATATGTTTTAAAAAACAAAGCATGAAAACCATCATTACCAGGAGCTTTATAGGAACCCATGCTCATTAAAGCAATATCCACCTCCTTTTTGGTTACCGATTTAGCTAACTCTGCTACCCTCTCCGACGACAATTTAGGAATAGTAACACCCTCAAAGGCATTTAGCTCAATAGTGTCATTATAATAGAATAGTGATTTATAGAAACTGACAGCTTCCGCCTGAAGAGTATTATCCTCAAAGCACCACGACCCGTCAGGCAAAAATAATCCATATATTTTGTTCCTCATTCGTCTAGTCTTTGTAAGAGTGCGGAAAAATTTGGTGTTCAAATCCTCATGGCTCACCCATTTTTCTCTTGATTTTTGGATCCATAAAAGTTCTTCTTGTCGGAGAACTTTGTTATATTCCTGTCGCAACTGACGTTCAAGAGAAAAGAGAGATTCCTAATAGTTATACTCTAGACAAACTTGGACACCCTTCAACCTAGCTTCGATACATCACTTCCTTCGAAAAATATTTCTGAAGGTATTGTTATTAAAGTTTATAGAGTCCCTACAGACTTCATTGAGACCATGCATTACATTATTTCTGCTCTTGTTCCATGTTGTACTAACCACATTCATGTATTCATTATGAGTAGTCTAGGTTGTCTCGAATTTGAAAGGCCTTTCCCCTTTCCTATAAGGAAATCATCCACATCTCAAAAGAATTGGGTTATGGTCAGAATGAAATCTACACAGGTGCTCTACATAAGCATTAGAAAAAGCATTTTGCGAAGTCACAAAAGTTATAACCCTATCCAATCTCTTGGCCAAATAACAAAAACCATGATTGTGGCGGTGCCAAGTAAATTGCTGACCTTGATGCCCCAGGTCCATAAGGCTGCAAGTTGTCATTGTCTGTAAGAATAGGGAAGCTTTAGACTAATAGAACAATCCGCCACAACTCTCAACCAGTGAACAAATCTCATTAAAATTCCCGATCAGAGCCTATGCCCCTTGCACAGTATCTGTAAGAGTTGGCAAATAATCTCAAAGTTGTTGTCTTAGGTGAGGAATTAGTGATGCATAAACCGCTGAGACAAACCAATGATGGCCTCTTGAAGAAACTTTAATAGTAATATATTGACTAGTAGCATCCACGATATTAGTAGTAAAAAACTTTTTATTGACAAAATCCAGACACCCCCTGTATGACCTTCGGATTCAACTATAACTGTCGGAAAATAACCTAAGCTAGCCCAAAATTTCTCCACCCTAGCAAACGCAGCGTGAGTTTCCAATGTCACAAAGAGTGAGGGCTGATATTTATACACTAAATCTCTACAATGTCTTTTACCCTAGCTGTTAACAGCTCCCCTAATATTCCCAGATAGGATTGAGAAGTCGTTGAAACACTTCATCATAAGAAATAATACAAAGGGGGGGAGATGGTAAAAACCATCAGTTCATTGCCCACCATCCATAACCATACCTTCTCCAATTTCCAGTACCTCATTAATACTATTTACGATGTTAATAGTATCCTCCTTACTAGTGGCATGATCTGAACATTCAACACCAAAAGGATAAGTTATGACAGGGTCATGTGTACTGTTATTTTCTTTCGTTGTTGTTGTGGTAACTCCAACATAGGATCCTGTCTTCCCCAACCCGTTAGCATTCTGCTCCGAGTCTTCTTTCTCCCTTGTCATATCAGGGCCTTTTGATGAGAAAACTAGAAGTGTAAAGATATTTGGGTTATTAAAATCATGTTCCATTGTAGATGTATGCACCACCTTCTACTTTCCTTTTGGAATTCTACCATGTCTCTTGTCTATAGCAATAACAGGCTTCAAAATAGGTTTAGTTACTGTGGGCTCGTCTCATCTTACACATTTCTTATACCGAGTCATAAAATTCAGGCTTGCACTAGGAATAGTCAAGCCCACATCTTTTTTTCCTTGTAACCCATGTTGTTGTGATGTAACAGAAATATCCTCATTAACCCCCTCTAATACCGCAAATTTATTAGATTTATTACCCTGATACACCTCCTTTAATTTTGCTCCCTTACTGGTTTTTGGTTTCCTGACTTTGGTAATTGTTAGCCAGTCATTGTGAATTTTGCTTTCGATACCTGGACGCATGGCCTGAACTATGAAGCTGTTACTGTTCATATCTCTTCTGGTTGCCGTTGCCCTAGGCTCATCAGCTACCATCCTCTCAGCTGACACACCATGTGATGACAAAACTTTGCAATCCCTCCCTAAATGCCTAAAACAACCACAATTGCTACAAATTAAATGTAAACCCTCATACTCCACCTCATACTAATTATCTTTGATCCACTGTCTTCCCATTACGAGTTGATCGAGATCACTTTCAACGCAAATACGAGCAAGACATCCCCGTTCAACATTTAGTGTATACATGTCAACCTTAATAGGTTTGCCTATAGCCGAAGCCATGGCCATAAGGAAACTCTCATCATAAAACACTAGATTAAGGCTTGGAATCCTCACCTATACCATTGCTTTATTGATTTTTTTCTATGGAAGATACAAACTCTGGTGACCAATTACGTACTGTAAGGTAATGGTCAAAAAGCATCCAAGGCCCTGCATTAATTACTTTCGCTTTATCATCTGCAAGATCAAATTTGACCATGAAAAAACCATTGCCAACGTCCATAAACTCAAAATCTCCATTCAATTTCCAGACCCCTTTCAATCTCATTCTTAACTGATAGTAACCAATGTTCTTACTAAGAAGTTTAATGATAAGAGAGTCATACCAAGGGTAGCACAACTCTTGAAAGACTGAATCATCAATATAGACCTTTGGTAATAAACGATTCCCATTATCATGCTCAAAACGGACAATCGTTGGTAATCAAATTAACCCTTTCTTTTATAGGCGGAGGAGTTTGAATACCTAGCACCTTATTTCTGAAAGAGACTCTTCCTTGTCTTGATGAAGATCCAAATCCATTCACTATATCAGGTGGTTTTGTGGGAAGCGATCTCACCCCAGCCAAGGTATCTGCGGACTTAACGTTTATTCTCTCCCTACGAGACCGAAGCGAGAGAGTTCTCTTAATTCATCAAGTTTAAATTGTGGTTTTAAATACTATCATAAATTACTTGTAGATAAACATGAAGTACTAGTAACATTTTATTAATTATTTTGTGGTATTTATTTTTTTAAAAAAAAGAAATAAATACAAGAGATAAAAAAAAAAAGTAAAATCCATTACATAAAAAAGATACTCATTTATTTTTTTTAAGTAAAATTCAAAAAATAATTAATAAAATACCCCTAATTATTTCTCATACACCATAAAAGATCTCAATGCTCTCCCTGTTTTTTTTTTTTTTTCATAAAACTTAAAGGGAAAAAATGGCAAATGTTGATGGGAGGAGGTACAGTCGAGGGTGGAGAGGCGGTGGTGATGCATTGCAATGGCTGGCGGGGAGAGTGAAAATTGCAAAGGAGTGAAATTAAATGGAGGGCTGAGATTAGAGTTTAACATCTTCATGATCTTCGTCATCCTCGGTACGTAATCATAACATTACTAAACTTGGTGTTAATGTTTTACATGAACATGACCTGATCAATTCATTGTGAGCAACGATAAATTCATAAATAAATAGTAATAATAATCAGAAAGTTAAACATCTCCAAGGTAACGCTCTTCCTTCCTAGTAAAAGCCGCCAACATTTTCTGTCTCTTCCTTCTCCGACTCCGAGTTCCAAGTCTTGCTCACCACGTTTCCAATTCTCTCTTTCGTTCTCTCTCCCACTAAACTCCTTTTCTATCTATATATAGCTTTGCAGCCACGGATTTCCCCACTAGCCAAAACAACAAGAATAAAGGGGTCTTCCTCTCCCCTTTTGTTTATTGGCGAGCGAAGCACCAAAAACCTCTCAAAACACTAAAACACCTCTCTCTCTCTCTCAAAAAAAAAAAAAAACGAAAAACATCTCAAAACGATGCATCTCTTTGATTCGACAAACACTGCTACTGCTCTCCTGACCAATCTTTTAGATTCATCTTCCAGCTTAATGGATTCAGCTACTTATTTTCTCCTTAAACCCATTTTCCTACGTGGCTTTACTGCTTCATTGCACCTTGTTTTGTTACTTGCTCTGTTTGTCTCCTTTGTGCTTAAAAAGCTCAGGGTGGGTGATGGTGTTCAAGGTTCTAAAGAGAGGTTTAGCAATAACAAGAGGTTTTTTTTCTACAAACAGACTCTCTTCTGTTCTTTAGGTGTTTCATCGCTTAATCTTGTCCTGTCTTTAGTCAGCTACTTCTATTGGTATACAAATGGTTGGTCTGATGATAAACTAGTGACCCTTTTAGATTTTGTGCTTACTGCACTGTCTTGGGCTGCACTTTCAGTTTATCTTCACACCCAATTCTTCAATTCAGGTGAAACAAAGTTCCCTTTTTGGTTGAGAGTCTGGTGGGCTCTTTTTTTCTCAATTTCTTGTTATTGTCTTGTTGTAGATTTTCTTGTTTATCACAAACATGGGTCCTTTGAGATACAGTATTTAGTATCTGATTTAGTCTCTGTTTTCACTGCCTTTTTTCTCTGTTATGTGGGGTTTTCGAGAAATGAGTGTCAAGATACTCTTCTTGAACAACCCCTTTTGAATGGTGATTCTAGTTCAATTAATGGTTTAGAGTCAAGTAAGTCCAGAGGAGGTGATAGTTTGACCCCTTATGCAAATGCTGGTCTTTTCAGTATTCTTACCTTCTCTTGGATGGGTTCTCTTATTGCTTTTGGCAATAAGAAAACTCTAGACCTCGAAGATGTTCCTCAACTTCATAGTGTTGATAGTGTAGTTGGAGCATTCTCAGTTTTTAAAAATAAGCTTGAGTCAGATAGTGGTGCTGCTAGTAGAGTTACGGCTTTCAAGCTCCTCAAGGCATTGCTCTTGTCTGCTTGGAAAGAAATTCTATTGACAGCTTTGTTGGCAATAATATACACCTCAGCTTCTTATGTTGGTCCTTACCTTATTGATTCTTTTGTTCAATGCCTTGATGGGCGAGGAGAATACAAAAATCAGGGATATATTTTAGCTTCGACCTTTTTTGTTGCCAAGGTTGTAGAGTGCCTCTCACAGAGGCACTGGTTCTTTAGGTTGCAGCAAATTGGAATTAGGCTCCGTGCTGTAGCAACCACAATGATTTACAACAAGGCTTTAACCCTTTCCAGTCAGTCAAAGCAGGGCCAGACTAGTGGGGAAATCATCAACATCATGACGGTTGATGCAGAGAGAATTAGTGATTTTAGTTGGTACATGCATGATCCGTGGTTGGTCATCTTGCAAGTTGGTTTGGCCTTGCTGATACTGTACAAAAATCTGGGCCTTGCAACAGTTTCTACTTTTGTTGCAACAATAGTTGTCATGTTGTTAAACTATCCACTGGGGAGATTGCAAGAGCATTTTCAAGACAAGTTAATGGAATCAAAAGATAAAAGAATGAAGGCTACCACTGAGATTTTAAGGAATATGAGGATTCTCAAGTTGCAGGGGTGGGAAATGAAGTTTTTGTCTAAGATTCTTGATCTTAGGCAAGTAGAGACAGGATGGTTAAAGAAATATGTTTATAATTCAGCAATGATCAGTTTTGTCTTCTGGGGGGCTCCTAGTTTAGTGGCTGTGGCCACTTTTGGTACTTGTATGCTTATTGGAACCCCTCTTGAATCAGGGAAGATCTTATCTGCACTTGCAACATTCAGGATTCTTCAAGAGCCAATCTATAATCTTCCTGATACGGTTTCTATGATAGTTCAGACCAAGGTTTCCCTGGACAGAATTGCATCTTTCATTAGTCTTGATGACTTGAAGAATGATGTGTTAGAGAAGCTTCCAATAGGTAGTTCTGATACGGCAGTTGAGATCGTGGATGGGAATTTCTCTTGGGACGTTTCTTCGCCTAGTGCAACATTGAAAAATATAGACTTCCAAGTGTTCCATGGCATGAGAGTTGCTGTTTGCGGAACAGTTGGTTCAGGCAAGTCAAGCTTACTTTCCTGCATTTTGGGTGAAGTACCCCAGATCTCAGGGACTCTCAAGATATGTGGGACAAAAGCCTACGTTGCCCAGTCACCTTGGATACAGAGTGGCAAGATTGAAGAGAACATATTGTTTGGTAAGGATATGGACAGAGAGAGATACGAAAAGGTACTGGAGGCATGTTCCCTGAAGAAGGACCTTGAAATTCTGTCATTTGGTGATCAAACAGTTATTGGTGAGAGGGGAATCAACTTAAGCGGTGGACAGAAGCAAAGAATTCAGATAGCACGGGCTCTGTACCAAGACGCTGATATCTATCTTTTCGATGACCCTTTCAGTGCTGTGGATGCTCATACAGGATCTCATTTATTTAAGGTGAAATTTCTCATCTTTCTTAATACAAGTGTTTGTAGTGACTGTTAACTTTTGTTTGTAGTTTCTGTGGGGAAAAAAAATTACTAATCCAACTAGTTAAACCACTCGTTGTTCTGTTTTGCATTTTGATTGTTGCCCTCTTTTTTCCTCTCTTACATCAATATCTCTTAGAATATATTTGTTTAATTTTGCCTAACAGGAAGCTTTGCTTGGGCTTTTGAATTCGAAAACTGTTATTTACGTTACTCATCAAGTCGAGTTCTTACCTGCTGCTGATCTAATTTTGGTGAGTATGCACATTTCTTTTCTTCATTGCATCTGGATTATCATTTCGCCTGATGGAATATTTTGATTCAACTTGTGCCTTCCGGTTAGGTCATGAAAGATGGAAGGATCACACAAGCTGGAAAATATGATGACATTCTCAATTCAGGATCTGATTTCATGGAACTTGTTGGTGCACACAAGGCAGCTTTATCAGCATTTGATTCCAAACAAGCAGAATCGGCTTCTGAAAATGAAAGTGCCGGGAAGGAAAACAGTAGCGGGGATAGGATTTTGCAAAAAGAAGGAAATAAGGATTCTCAAAATGGTAAAGAAGATGTGGTAGCTGGGCCAAAAGCACAGCTCATTCAAGAAGAAGAGAGAGAGAAAGGTAGTGTTGGGTTTCCTATCTACTGGAAGTTTATCACAACAGCATATGGTGGAGCTCTTGTGCCCTTCATATTATTGGCACAGATTCTCTTTCAGATCCTTCAAATTGGTAGCAATTATTGGATGGCATGGGCAACTCCTGTGTCAAAGGATATGAAACCTGTTGTCAGTGGATATACTCTAATAATGGTCTATGTATGTCTGGCTATCGGAAGTTCATTTTGCATCCTCGCTAGAGCTACACTTCTTGTAACAGCAGGGTACAAAACTGCAACTCTACTCTTTAATAAAATGCATCTGTGCATTTTTCGTGCCCCCATGTCCTTTTTCGACTCAACTCCTAGTGGAAGAATCCTAAACAGAGTATGTAATTTCTGTATGTCTCATCAGGCTCTTTAATTTGCTGATAAAAATTTACTCAAAAGAAAGATACCAAGTTCACTGGTTTCACTTTATGTACTATTTCTTCTCGTACAGGCTTCTACTGATCAAAGTGCGGTTGAAACACAAATTCCATATCAAGTTGGAGCACTTGCCTTCTCATCTATTCAACTTCTGGGAATCATTGCAGTTATGTCTCAGGTGGCTTGGCAAGTTTTTATCGTTTTCATCCCTGTCATTGCTGCCTGCATCTGGTATCAGGTGATGTCTCCAGACTCTTTATATGTATCAAGTTCTACCTCAGTGCACACCATTTGTGCGTTTATCATCTCTTAATTGGCCTTTTTCTTTCTCCCATGATTTTGAACGGAAATGAAATTTTATAAGATAAAGTTCAACGGCATGCAAGTAGATGCAGCCACTGCTTCACATCTTTGTTGTTTAACATTCAGGAACAGAGGGTTTCTAACATGTTTCATAATTCATGCAGCGATATTATATACCTTCAGCAAGAGAACTTTCAAGGTTGGTTGGGGTATGCAAAGCTCCAGTTATCCAACATTTTTCTGAAACAATTTCAGGAGCAGCAACTATCAGGAGCTTTGATCAACAATCAAGATTCCAAGAAACAAATATGATAGTAACAGATGCATATTCTCGGCCCAAATTTCATGCTGCTGCTGCAATGGAATGGCTTTGCTTCCGCCTTGATATGTTCTCTTCTATTACGTTTGCTTTCTCTTTGGTTTTCTTAGTCTCTTTCCCAAAGGGAATTGATCCAGGTATGTAGTTCATTTCTTGTATATCGTTTTTTTTTCCCTTCCGAGAATTGACAATTAATTGCTAAACCTGAAATAAACCTTCTCCCTTTTCCTTTCTTTTTCTAAAGCCATTGCGGGCTTAGCAGTGACATATGGACTCAACCTGAACATGTTACAAGCTTGGGTAATATGGAATTTATGCAATTGTGAGAACAAAATCATATCAGTAGAGAGAATTCTTCAGTACATGTCCATTCCTAGTGAGCCTCCTCTCATAATAGAAGCAAGCAGGCCAAACCGTTCTTGGCCATCACATGGTGAAGTTGAAATTAATAATCTGCAGGTAATTTTAGCTGCTTTTCTCCAATGATTTCTCCAATTGCTATGTGCTAATTGTTACTAATGATTGAGGTGTTATGCAGGTCCGGTATGCCCCACATATGCCACTTGTTCTGCGTGGTCTCACTTGCACTTTCCCAGGAGGTATGAAAACTGGTATTGTAGGGAGGACAGGCAGTGGCAAATCGACTCTCATACAGACTCTTTTCCGTATTGTTGAACCTGCTGCTGGTCGCATTATGATTGATGATATTGATATCTCATTGATTGGACTGCATGACTTGAGGTCAAGACTAAGCATTATTCCTCAGGATCCAACCATGTTTGAAGGGACTGTACGAAGCAATCTGGACCCCCTTGAAGAGTACACGGATGAACAGATTTGGGAGGTAAACATAATTATTTACACATGTATGCATATGTGTGTTCTTAGAATCGATATGCAATGCTTTTAGAAATGGTAATTGAAGGATGCCACACATGCTCACTTGAGTTCTTAATGGTTCTAGGCTCTGGATAAGTGCCAACTAGGAGATGAAGTTAGAAAGAAGGAAAGGAAGTTAGACTCCACAGGTTTGTATTTCTCACTAGTCACTGCTATTCAATCTTTGTGCATATCTTCTTAAAGTTGAAAATGACATTTACTTACGTTGGAAATGGTCATGTGGTGCTGCAGTGATCGAGAATGGAGAGAACTGGAGTATGGGTCAGAGGCAGCTAGTATGTCTTGGGCGTGTGCTACTGAAGAAAAGTAAGGTGTTGGTCCTTGACGAAGCTACTGCCTCAGTTGACACGTCTACCGATAATCTAATTCAGCAAACTTTAAGGCAGCACTTCTCCGATTGTACTGTTATAACCATCGCACATCGGATAACTTCTGTTCTTGATAGTGACATGGTTTTGCTTTTGAGTAATGGTGAGTAAGGAAACATGATGTAACAGCAGGTAGAAGTTCTGGTGATGGTAAAGTTTCTAAAGCATTTGCTATCATGTTGCAGGGCTTATTGAGGAATATGATTCTCCAGCAAGATTGTTAGAGAACAAATCTTCGTCATTTGCACAACTTGTTGCAGAGTACAGAGTCAGGTCAGATACCGGTTTTGAGAAATTTAACTGAACTAAATGATATGGCTGCAGCTGAAATGAATTATCATGTGTTTATGTTTTCTCGATAACGACGACAACTGAGGCATCATCACGACCATCTGAATCGTGTCCTATCAGGAACTGTAGTTTTGGTAACCAAGACAGTTATAGTTAGTGTATTTCACGCAAGAAGTTTTGCTTATAATGACATTATATATATATATATATATATATATATATATATTGATTGTTGTAGCTTGTGAATTGTGAGCTTTACTCTGCTTACAGCAAAGACTTGCATGTATTCTGGCTCAAGTTAAATCAATTTTTGGTGTAGACTTTTCTGCCACCTTGAATTTAAGAGTATAATTGGCTGAAATGCCTCTGAATTTATTGGTAATAGATCATCCAAGCTTTGAAAGAAAAGAAAGGCTAAGTAAATATATAAAAAACCAAGTAAGATATGGCACTAAAAACCTCAATTTTCCTTCACACATTTTAGATCATCATGCAAAATTGTTCTAGCCCCTTCTCCCCAACAGACCACATATGGATTTGGGATGGTTTCTTTGCAGATAATTTCAATAATGACAGCAAAAATCTGGTTCCACACACTGGACCAGATTTGACAGCATTGTGTGTTTCACTTCTCTGAGCTTGGAACCACCCCTGCCATAAAAGGAAAGCTGCCTTCTCTTCAAATGCCTTTCCATTGCTAGCTTTTGTGGTTATTCTTCGAAAAAAACAAGTTTTTTAAAAATATATTTTTAGTTGCTGCTAGTTAAAAATTCATGTTGAATATAAAAGTAATTAAATGATGTTAAATTAAAATTGTTATTGAAAATATTATTAATAATAAAATAACTAAAAAAAATATGTAATAATTTCATAAGTTTGAATTATATAAGAAGTAAGTGATTATTAATACATAATAAATATAACAAGTTCCTATTTTACATGAGATCATTCTAATTTGTAAAGGTCATTAGTTTTTATCATTTTATAATCTAATTATGACTGTTTAAATAGAGCAAGTACAAGACCATTAACTTGATTCTCCCTCGCCACCTCTAACATTTAAAAAAGAAACGAAAATGTTATCCACTCATGGAATTCGAAGTTTGCCATGCACAAATCAAAATGCCTTTAATTACTATTTAGAAAAAAGATTACTTGAATTAATTTACAAAAATTAAAGAGAATATTAAAAAAGCTCCAAATAAAATTGACTAATATTAAATAGTGAATTT
>Ga0307515_10020510_pt1 | contig 11784 bp, 9 predicted proteins | sample 17_EM_MG_FD_194513 | JGI IMG/M metagenome (GOLD analysis project Ga0307515, IMG submission 194513) | Populus trichocarpa ectomycorrhiza microbial communities from riparian zone in the Pacific Northwest, United States - 17_EM | ecosystem: Host-associated > Plants > Roots > Unclassified | place...
CCGGGAAGGGGAGGCTGTCGTGATCGAGCTCAAGTCCGCCGAGGAGATCGCCCGGATGGCGGTGGCCGGCCAGTTCGTCGGCGAGCTGCTCGCCGAGCTGCGCGGTGTCGCCGCAGTCGGCGTCAACCTGATGGAGCTCGAGCACCGCGCCCGCCGCCGGATCAAGGAACGCGGCGCCGAGTCCTGCTACTGGGACTACGCCCCTTCGTTCGGCCGCGGCCCGTTCCGCAACGTGCTGTGCCTGTCGGTCAACGACGCGGTGCTGCACGGCCTGCCGCACGACTATCTTTTGCAGGACGGTGACCTGCTCAGCATCGACATGGCGGCCGGCATCGACGGCTGGGTCGCCGACTCCGCGCTCTCCGTCATCGTCGGCACCCCCGACCCGGCCGACCTGAAGCTGATCGAGGCCACCGAGGTCGCCCTGGCGGCCGGCATCGCCGCCGCCCAGCCCGGCGGACGCCTCGGCGACGTCTCCGCCGCGATCGGCGCGGTCGCCCACTCCTACGGCTACAGCGTCAACGCCGAGTTCGGCGGCCACGGCATCGGCCGCACCATGCACGAGGCCCCGCACGTCGCCAACATCGGCCGGGCCCGGCGCGGCATGAAACTCGACCCCGGCCTCACCATCGCCATCGAGCCCTGGTTCTGCCGCTCCACCGACAAAATCACGTACGACAACGACGGCTGGACGATCCGCTCCGCCGACGGCTCCCGCACCGCCCACTCCGAACACACAGTCGCCATCACGGCTTCCGGCCCCCAGGTCCTGACCCGGGCGTGAGGTGCGACGGCACCGGAGGCAGGGGTCGGACGGTTATCCGCACCCCGACCCGCCGAGCGCGCCCTTGGTCAGGGTCGCGTCCCGGCCGCTCACGTGTAGGCGCAGGCCGTCGGGCAGCACGTCGACCGCGCCGTAGGCCAGGCCGGCCGGCAGCGCCTGCAGCGGGAAGCTGGTGTCGTCGGCCTTGATCTGGGCGAGCACGTCGTCGGCCGGGAACAGCACGCCGAACATCCGGATCTGCTGGGGGGTCAGGGTCAGCGTGCTGCCGGCGATGACCGGCTTGGCGTACAGGACGATCGGCGTCGGGCCGGAACTGCCGCGGGTGGTGACGGTCATCAGGCCGCCCTTCGCGCCGTACGTGGTGGCCCGCCCGTCCGCGTCCTTCGCCGGCAACTCGGAGTACGGCTTGACGGTCACGCCGGACAGCGACACCTTGAGCCCGCTCGCGTCCACCGAGGCGCCGGTGTACCGCACGCCGCTGGGCAGCGCGGGCAGGTCCCGGCTCAGGCTTTCCGGCTTGACCTGGGACAGCACGGCCTTGCCGATCAGGTCGTCGGTCGCATGCCGGCCGCCCAGCACCTGCACCGAGCGCGGCACGAGCCGCAGCCGCTTCCCCTCGATCCGGGGCGCCGTGAAGATGGTCAGCGGCAGCGCGCCGAGCAGCGGAATGTCCTTCGCCGTGGCGATGCCGAGCAGGCCGTCCTCGGCCGTGTAGGTGACGGCCTGCCCGTCCACCGTGGCCGGCAACTCGGTGAAGCGGGTCGTCGCGACGCCGCCCAGCGCCACGTGCAGGCCGTCCGCCTGGGGCTTGACCGACTTGTAGGTGACGCCGTCCGGCACCGCCGGCAGCTTCTCCGACCGCACCCCGCCGGTCACGTCCTTGATCTGCCCGGCCGGAATGGTCTTCCCGAAGATCTGCAGCTGCTGCGGGGTGGCCTTGAGGGTCTGGCCGGCCACGTCGAGCCCGAGGAACAGGGTGGCCCGGACGTTCTTGGCGGCCTCCGGCTTGGAGGTGACCTCGACGGTGAGCAGCCCGTCGTCGGCCCGACCGAACGCGGGCGCGGGCTCCTCCGCCGGGGCCGGCAGGTTGGCGAAGCGAACCGTGATGGTGGCGTCGAGGGAGCCGACCCGGACCGTGTCCGAGTCGGGCTGGCTGACATCGCGCAGCGTGGCGGCGAACGAGGCGTGCGGCACGCCGCCCACGGTGGCGTCCGAGAGCAACAGGTCGACCTCGGTGAGCCGCTGCCGCAGCGCCTGCCGGACCAGTCTCCCGCCCTTGATGGTGACCTGCGGGGCCGGCCCGGCGCTGCCGGGGCAGCTCACCTGGCCGGCCACCCGGTCGGCGAGCAACCGGGAGAGCGGGCCGTCCAGGTAGGGCGAGGGCAGCAGCAGGATGACCGCCGGCACGGCGAGGAGCAACGCGACACCGATCGCGAGCCACCGGCGGCGCCGGACCCTCCGGTGCAGGGCAGCCGGGGCACGCTTCAGCCATCCCATATTCATATCTTGTGATACGGGCCACGCCGGAGCACGGTTCAGCCGATCAGCGTGCCACCGGGTTCGCGCGGAGATTGCCCTCGGCGCAGGTCCAGACACCCTCGGCGGGCCCTGGCAGATCCGAGTCGGCGAAAAACAGTCTCTGCCGCTCGCCCTTCGCGCCCAGGGTGAAGGCCAGCCGGCCGCCGTCGAGCAGGAGCATGGCGTCCACGCCGCCTTGGTCGAGCAGCGTGTGCCGGGTCGAGACGGTGAGGTCCGGCGCGGCCGATTGCAGCCGCGAGTCCCGCCAGAACGCCATCCGCCCGTCGGTCGCCAGCACCGGCCCGACCGTGTAGTAGCCGGGCAGCACCGGGCCGTCGGTCATGGTCCCGTCCGGGTGCAGCAGCCGCACGCGGGACCGCGACACGGTCGTGTTCTCCAACTCGACGACCCGGATCACCCCGTCGGCGCCGACCAGCGGCCGCCCATGGCTCGGCCACGTCACCGCCGTCGCGCCGTCCGGGTCCATCAGGCTCATCGTGAACGCGCCATAGCCCTGGAACCCGAGCAGGAACCGACCCGCGCCCGCAATCGCGCGATGACCGGTCGGGGCGGGCTCGGTGCGCCACACGAGGTGGCCGGTGTCGAGGTCGACGCAGTAGCTCACGCCGAGCCCGCCGAGAGCCTCGAAGAACGTGGCGAGCACCCGATCGCCGCTGACCAGCAGCGACTCCCACCGACTCGACCGGAAGGCCCGCGCGGGACGGGGGAGATCCGGCGTGGGCAGGTCGGTGCTCCACCGGCGAGCACCGTAGGCGTCAAGCCGTTCCACGCAGACCGGCGCGCGGGTCGGCGGAGCGTCCGTCGCCCAGGCGACCAGGAACCCGTCGGGCAGCACCACGAACGCACCGACCCGGCGATCGGCGCGCGGCGCCAAGGCGACCCGCCGGCCGGGAACGCCCGCCGGCCGGGTCTCCTCCAGGAAGTCGGAGCCGGCGAGCCAGATGCCGCCGTCGTCGGCTACCCGCGGACCGAGGCGCCCGTCCACCCGCCGGTCCCAGCGGGCGGCACCGTCCGGCTCGAGCGCGCAGAGCCGGAGCCCGGCCGGGGCACCGGTGAGGGCGTACACGGGACCGTCGGGGCCGCCGGCGGCGAGCGTCGCCGGGCTCCCGGGCAAAGTCACCGGTTGGACACCCCACTCGTGCATGCCTAGCGGTCCAGGTGGACCCGGGTGGTCGTGCCGGCCGGGGTGGTGTGCACGCGGACGAGGTCGCAGAGGTAGTTGACCAGCAGCAGCCCTCGGCCGCCGGTCGGCGCATCGGGCGGGACCGGGATCCGCCCCGCGAGGGGTTCGCTGAGGTATCCGCGGTCGGTCACCTGGCAGACCAGAGCGTCCGGCTCAACCCAGATGGCGATCTCGCCGGTGCCGCCGCCGTGCTCGACGGCGTTGGCGGCCAACTCGTTGACGGCGAGAGTGAGGTCCGCGATCCGCTCGGCCGCCAGGCCGGCCCGGTCGGCGTGCTCGGCGACGAAGCGGCGGGTGGCCGGCAGAGTGTGGAAGTCGACGGTGATGGTGGCCGCGTCGGCGGGCGGAGCAGACAACGGCTGGTTGAAGTCGGCCGCGACAGCGACCGGGTCGTCGTAGTGGGCGCTGTCCTGACGGGTGTCGCCGTGCCACATGACCGGGTGCGTCTTGTACGCGTCCGCTATCCACACCGGGTCGAGCAGTTCGGTGTTGTAGGGGCACAGGATGGTGGCCGGCCGACCGGCGAACGCGGCGTTGATCAGTGCCTCGTGCTGGGCGCAGGCCGGATACTCGACGGCGGTGCGGCCGGCCCAGATGGGCTCGCCGATCAGGCGTACCCGCTGCCCGGGGTGGGTGTCGGCGAAGGCGAGCAGCACGGTGGGGATGATCCGGCCGGGATTGCGGCCGGCCGCCGTCATGTCGCGCAGCAGCACCCGGCGCGCGTCGGCGCCGAGGGCGTGGCGGATCAGTGCCAGCTTCGGGCCGGGAACGGCAACCGCGACCGGCTCCCCGGCGGCCAGCCCGTCGCGGACGAACGGCACGGTGCCGGCCAGGTATTCCTCGTCATCGCGGTAGAGCAGCGCGGGGTGGACGAACTCGTCGTGCAGGGTGGTGACGCGTACGTCCGCGGGCGCCTTCAGCGCGAGCCGCCCGAGCCAACGCGATCATCCAGCCGGAGTCGCCGCACCATGCCCGTCGCCGCCACGTGATCACCTTCCCAAGACCGTCCGGCCCGAGACCGTCCGGACCCATTCTGCACGATGGGGCAACCGGTCGAAGGCAGACACAGCAGGGCCCTCGTTCTGGGTGATGATAGCCTCGATCCAGGTCATGAGTGCCAGCGTGAAGCCCCGGCTTGCTGGCCGGCAACCCTTGCGTTCGCGATGGGGTGCCCCGGGTGAGGACCAGGCCGCGCGTCGGACACGACGCGGGCAAGCGCGGACCCGTGCGGGTCCCGACCCTCGCGGAGGAGACCTCATGCCCATCACCCTGCAGACCGGCGAGCTGGACGTCGTCGGCGCCGACCTCGCCGTCGACCTGCCCGGCGGCCGGGCCGTCCGGTTCGCCCACCTGGACTACGCCGCCTCGGCACCGTGCGTGCGGGCCGCCGCCGACGCCGTAGGTGACCTGCTGCCCTGGTACGGCAGCGTGCACCGCGGCACCGGCCTGCGCTCGCAGACCTCGACCCTGGAATACGAGCGCGCCCGCGACGTGCTGGCCGAGTTTCTCGGCGCCCGCCCGGGCGACGAGGTGATCTTCACCCGCAACACCACCGACGCGCTGAACCTGCTGGCCCGCGCCCTGCCGGCGGGCACCACCACGATCGTCTTCGACGGCGAACACCACGCCAACCTGCTGCCCTGGCCGTCGCCGCGGCGGCTGCCGGCCCCGGCCGACCCGGACGAGGCGGTCGCGGCGGTGACGGCGGCGCTGGCGACGGTCCGCGGCCCCGCCCTGCTGGCGATCACCGGCGCGAGCAACGTCACCGGCGAGATCTGGCCGGTGCGGCGCCTGGCCGACGCGGCCCACGCGTACGGGGCCCGGGTGGTCGTCGACGCCGCCCAACTCGCCCCGCACGTGCCGATCGACCTGGCCGAGTTGGGCGCCGACTATCTCGCGCTGTCCGGGCACAAGCTGTACGCGCCGTTCGGTGCCGGAGTACTGGCCGGCCGGCGAGACTGGCTGGACGCGGCCGAGCCGTACCTGCGCGGCGGCGGGGCCAGCGCGGCGGTCGGCGACGAACCGGCCGACGTGGTGTGGACCACCGGCCCGGCCCGGCACGAGGGCGGCACCCCCAACCTGCTCGGCGCGGTCGCGCTGGGCGCGGTCTGCGCGGCACTGCTGAGGGCCGACCGGGCCGCCCTGTACGAGCACGAGCAGAGCCTGCTGGCCGGCCTGGACGGCGTGACCCTGTTCGGCGGGCGGGTGCCCCGGGTGGGGATCGTGTCGTTCGCCGTGCCCGAGCCGGCCGCGGTGGCCGACCGGCTCAGCCGGGAGCATGGGATCGGCGTGCGGGCCGGGCAGTTCTGCGCCCACCCGCTGGTGCGCCGGCTGACCGGCGGCGCGACCGGCGACTGCGGCAGCATCGGCCTGCTGCGCGCCAGCTTCGGCCTGGGCACTACGGCCGCCGACATCGACCGGCTGGTCACCGCGCTGACCGAGCTGGGCTTCCGCTCCAGTCAGCCGAAGGCCGACGGCCCGGGTTCGACGGCGACCCTCGCCTCGGCCGCGTCGTCCGGCGGTACAGCCGGGCAGTGCGTGCCGCGTCGGGGCGTGGCCAGGTCCACCAGGTAATGCAGGACCGCAGTCCGGGTGCAGTCGCTGCGGTTGAGCATACCGTGGCCCCATCCGTCGTACGTGAGAAGCACGCCGCCGCGGAGATCGCGGTCCACAGTGGTCGCCCACTCGTACGCGGTGGCTGGGTCGTGCAGTGAGTTCAACAGCAGGATCGACGGTGTGGTACGGATCCTCGGGCGGTGCTGAGGATTGCCGACAGCAGCGGTCCATCCGGCACACAGTGACATGAGTTGCCAACTGAAATGCGTACGCAGGTGCGGCGCGGCACGGTTCTGTCGCCGGTAGAGCGCAGTCCACTCACGCTCGGAGGAGATGTCCACCCGATAGTCCGCGCAGAACAACGCGTAAGGGAACTCCTCGGTAGCACCTGGGCCGGTCGACTCCGCCGGCGCCAACGCTGTTTGGTCGGACAGGGCCTGGAGCAGGTCGGCCGCCTCGGTCCAGCGCGGGCCGTACAACGGGTCCACCAGGGCCATGTTGAGCTCCATCGGGGAGATGAGAGCCGCCGGGTCGCCCGGCCGGTGCAACCGGCCGGCGATCGCGCGGGCATAGAGGTCGTCGAAGATCCGCGCGACGTCACGACCGTGCAGTGCACAGGCGACGTCCCGCGCGCACCACCGGGCGAACTCGGTGAACGAATCCTCGCCGGTGCGGGCCGCGCTCGTCAGGAACCAGTCGATGCCCCTGCTGTGCTCCATCACGCTGTCCAACACGAGCGCCCGGATCCGCGTCGGGAACGTCTCGGCGTAGATCTGACCGGTGAGGGTGCCATAGGAGCGGCCGAAGAGGCTGATCGTCCTTTCGCCGAGCGCGGCGCGGAGGGCGTCGATGTCGCGCGCGGTGCTGACGCTGTCGATGTGGTCGATGAGCGGGCCCGAGTGCTTCCGGCAGCTGCCACTGAGCCGCCGGCTGAACGCCGTCACGTCCGCGAGCGTGCGCCCGGCGTCCGGGGTGGCGTCGGTCATGATGCGGGCGACCAGGCCGGCGTCGCACACGATCGGGTGGCTGCGGTTGGTGCCGCGCGGGTCGAAGCTCACCAGGTCGAACCGTGCGGCGATCTCCGGCGTCACCTGCAAAGGCCCCATCAGATTGCTGACTCCGGAGTTGCCGGGGCCGCCGGGCATGATGACCAGGGTCCCGATCCGGGTGCCGGGACCGGTCGCCTTGCGGCGGGCCACCGCCACCTCGATCCCGCCGCCGGCCGGCCGGGACCAGTCGATGGGCACCGCGAGCGAGGCGCACTCGACCGCGGCGGCCGCCGGCGGCGGTGTTGGTCCTGGACCGCTCGGGGCGCATGGCGTCCAGGTCAATGCCGCGGGCTCGGCGGCGTTGCCCGCCCGGGCCGCGACCGGGCCGGTCACGGTCACGGCGATCGCGGTCAGAACGGTCAAGGTCGTCCGGACCGCACCGCGGTGAGGTCGCCGCCCGTCATCAGTCTTCGTCATCGCACCAGACTGGGCCGGCGGCGCGGTCCCGGACATCGGCAACGGGATGTATCTACGCCTCGCACGTCATCCCAACGATGTAGTCGGATGTCGTTCAACTTGCCGGGCCCCGAAGGGCTGGAGTGGTTTTGCCGGTGCGTTCGCGCAGGAGCACGCGCAGGGTGTTGGCGTGCTCGTAGCCGACTTTCCGGGCGATGGTTTCCAGCGACAGTCCGGTGGTGCGGAGCAAGTGGGACGCCCGTTCGATTCTCAGGTCCTGGACGAAGCGGATGGGTGACGTGCCCAGGGTGCGCTGGACGCAGCGTTGCAGGGTACGTTCGCTGACGCCGATCGACTTGGCGGCGCTGGGGATGCTGATGGGTTCGGCCAGTCGTGCGCGGGTCCAGCGTTCGAAGGCCGCCACGGTGGGATCGCTCTGCGCGAGGGCGCTGGGAATGATGTAGGCGGACTGCGACGGGCGTTCGTCGACCACCAGATAGCGGGCCACCAGGTCGGCCAGCGCGGGGCTGCGATAGCGGACGATCGCCAGCGCGAGGTCGACGTGGCCGAACGCGGCGCCCGCGGTGGTGATGCCGTCCGAGGCGACGACCATCTGGTCCTGCTCGAGCTGGACCGCGGGGTACCTGTTGCGGAAGGCCGGTGCCAGCCACCAGGTCGTCGTCGCGCGCAGGCCGTCCAGCATCCCGGTCTCGGCCAGCAGGAACGTGCCCGCGCACGCCGAAGCGATCGCCGTACCGCGTTCCCGAGTTCGGGCGAGCAGCTTCCGGACGGGCAGCGACTGCTCCCCGGCGACGTAGTCGAGCACGTCTGCGGGGCGGCGTCCGGACCGGGCCGGGAGAACCACCAGATCCGCCGCCTCGACGTGCGCGACCGGCTTGGTGGCCACCAGATGTCCGGCTCCGGTCCGCACCTGGGACCGGAAGCCGACCGTCGTCACGTTCCAGGACGGTGGCTCGCTGATCTCCGCGCCCAGCGCGTTGGCGTTGTCCAGCACGTCGAGGATCCCCGCGAGCCCGGAGTCGAACACGCCGTCGTCGACGAGAACAGCTATCTCCATGACGGGAACGCTATCAATGGTGTCGTTTCTGCCACTGATGGGGCTGCTGATCCGCGCCGTAGATTCGTCCTGCGCCAGGGATCTGGCAGCCCTACCCAAGGAGCGACGATGAAGATCGGTCTGCTGGCACGTATCGAGGCCAAACCCGAGTACGCCGACCACGTCGAGACAGTTCTGCGTGGCGCGCAGGAGCTGGCCGAACAGGAAGAGGGCACGGTGGCATGGTTCGCGTTCCGCCAGGACGCCACCACCTTCGGAGTGTTCGACACCTTCGACGACGAGCAGGGGCGTGAGTCGCACCTGCAGGGCGCGATCGCCGGCGCGCTCGGCGAAATGGCGCAGACCATGCTCAGCTCGGCCCCGGTCATCACCCCGGTGGACCTGCTGGGAGTCAAGATTCCCTGACCGCTTCGGCCCATCACGCCTGGTACGCCACCGGCTGGGAGGCCCGACGGACCGGGCCTCCCGGACCGATGAACATGATCTTCTGGCTACGTTACTGTGCCGTCGGGAAGAAGCTGAAGTCGACGACCTTGTCCGGGGTCATTCCGGTGGGCATCAGCCCGGCACCCTGCAGCGTCGCGATGGTACGGGCCACGCGCTGCTCGCTCATCTGGCCGACCGGGCCGCCGGCGGGCGGCGGCACGTACGGCTTCATCGCCTCGATCTCACCGATGGCTGCGGGCACGGCCGCGGTCGGCTCCGCCTTGTTCAGGATGGCCGCGGCCTCGTCCGGGTGCTCTACCGTGTACTGCAGACCCTTGATCGACGCGGCGACGAAGCGCTTGACCAGATCCGGATTGCTGGAGATCAACTCGGGCTTGGTAATGATCGTGTTCCCGTACAGGTCGCTCAGGTACGTGCTGTACGGCATCACCACGACCTTCTTCTTGGATACCGTCTCCAGTGCCTTCTTGCTCAACAGGAACGTGCTCAACGCGTCGACCTTGCGCTGCGCCATCAGACCGTTGAGCGCGGTGGGTTGTACGCCTTTGATAGTCACCTTCGTCGGATCGATGCCGGCCAACTTCGCATACGCCGGGAACAACAGCTCACTCACCGTCCCGGCGGCGGTCGCGACGGTCTTACCCTCCAGATCCTGCGGCGTGGCGATCCGAGTGTCCGTGGTAGTCATGATCGACACCAACGTCTGCTGATGCACGGCCGCGACCGCCCGCCAGTCCGCGAATTTGCCCTGACCCGACAAGATCACAGCGCCGGTGAAGTCCAACGCCGCGAACTGCGCCTGATTCGACTTGAGCATCGTCAGGTTCGGCACGTTGCCGGCACCCTTCTGGATGTCGACCTCGATACCCGCCTCCTTGAAATATCCCTTCTCCTTGGCCACCCAGACGAATGCGTCCCGGCCGACCGCACCGAACCCCGTCACATAGCTGACCTTGTCGATGGTGCCGGCAGAACTCGTGCCGTCGGTGTCGCTGCCGCTGTCGCTGTCGCTGGAACTCGAGCACCCGCTCGCCGCCAGCACCGTGGCCAGCAGCGCCGCCGCTAACACACGAGAACGTCTGATCATGCGTTCCTCCTGGGATTCGACTGTTCAGTCTGTGAAGTTGACTGTTCATATGAACGTGGAGTACGCCGCACACATCGACGCCCGTGCTTACCGGCCCGCGTCCGGACGAGATCGTAGAGTAGTGACGATCGACTGTCACGGCGCGATTGCGCCCAGCAAGGCGAAACGGGCCAACGAAATTCGCGCCGGCTTGGGCATCGCGCCAGCCTGTGGGCCACATAGGCAGGGCATTGGCGAGCGGAACGTTGAGCACAAGATTGTTATCAATCTTGTGCCAAGATGACGGTTAAAGCGGCCTCCGGCCGGCAGTGGAGAGCAACAGCATTCCCCGCAGCACGAGACGCGGATCCAGCGCCAGCCGACCCAGCGTCTTCAGGTCGTCCGCGGCCATGCCGGCGTCGACCAACTTGTCGTGCAACTCCGTCGAGCCTGAATAGACGTGCAGTCCGGCACCGCTGCCGCCGGCAAAGGAGCCCTGCCAGCCTTCGGTGTTCACCTCGGTCAGACCGAGATCGCGCATCGCCGCGTGCACCCGCCGGCCCCACGTCGGGTCGCTTCCGCTCGCCTTGAAGATGCTCATCAATGCCGTCTCATAGCTGGCGAAGATGTCATAGGCGCGCGGGTCGGGGGTGGCGAGGACCGCGGTGCTCCAGCGCGCCTCGAGGTCCTCCATCACCATGACACCGCCCGGGGCCAGGGCCGCGGCCAGCTTGGCGAGGACCTCCTGCCGCTCCGGCAGATGCTGCAGCACGGCCCGGGCGTGGATGAGGTCGAACGGGCCCTCGGGCAGCGGGTCGGCGGCCAGGTTGTGCTGGAGCACCGTCACGTTGGGGTGCGCCGGGATATGCTGCGGCCGGACGTCGGTGGCGATCACCGTTCCGGTCGGCCCGACCCGATCGCCCAGCCAGGTCGCGATCGTGCCAGCGCCCGCGCCGGCCTCGAGGCAGCGAGCGCCCTCCGCGACACCTGCCTTGACCAGGCGCGCGATGGTGAATTCGTCGAGCATCTGACCCAGTGCGCCGAGTAGGTCATTCGCGGTGGGCTTGTCGTTGCTGAACGCGTACGGCGTTTCGGGGTCCCTTGTGGACGCGATCATCGTGGTCTCCAGAGGGGTTGTATGTCGCCTGGAAGGAATCGATGATCTACGATATCGGCGCTAGCCCGGGGTTATGGCGTCGGGTTCAGGGTGAAGTCCAGCGTGGTTGTCGTGCCCTTGGTGATTTTCGCGGTCTTGACCTGTGGCTGGTAACCGTCCTTCGCCGCGATGACCTGTAGCGGGTTGTTGCGGACGTCGAGCCACAGCGCGTACTGGCCGTACTTGTCGGTCTTCAGCGTGTAGTTGTTCGCCCTGGTGTTGATCTGCATGGTGGCGCCGGCGATCGGCTTGCCGTCCGGACCGGCGACCGTGCCGGTGATCTTGCCCCACGTCCTCGGCGGCTTGACCACCATGGTCACGTCCACCGACGGCGTCGGATACGGCGTGTCGCTGGTCAGCACCAGCGATGCCGGGTATTCCCCCGGCTGGGTGATCGACGCGGCGCTCGCGTCGAGCGTCATGGTGATCGTGGCGTGCTCGCCGGGCTGGACGGTCACCTGGCTGGTGCTCTCCGACAGCCACGGCACGTCCGCCACCGAGGCGCAGTCGGTGAACCCGGGCAGCACCTC
>Ga0307515_10020511_pt1 | contig 11783 bp, 12 predicted proteins | sample 17_EM_MG_FD_194513 | JGI IMG/M metagenome (GOLD analysis project Ga0307515, IMG submission 194513) | Populus trichocarpa ectomycorrhiza microbial communities from riparian zone in the Pacific Northwest, United States - 17_EM | ecosystem: Host-associated > Plants > Roots > Unclassified | place...
GGGGGGGGGGGGGGGGGGGGGGGTGGGGGGGCGTGCTGGCGCCGAGGGGCAACTGCGGCGCCAACTCGGCCAGCCGCGCATGGATGCGCGATTCGAGCTGGCGGTGGTTCTTCACAAAGCCGGCCCATAGCACCGCCGGGATGGCCAGCCAGGCGGCCGCGTGCATGGCGGGGTTGTCATCCAGCCACGGCTTGACCAGCGGTTCGCCTGTGATCATCTTGGTCGCGGTCCAGACCAGCACGCCGGCACCCAGGTAGACGACGCCCGGGTAGCGGTCGACCACCTTCAGCACCAGGGTGCTGCCCCAAACGACGATCGGCACGCTGATCAGCAGGCCGGTGACCACCAGCAGGTAGCTGCCATGCGCGGCGCCGGCCACACCCAGCACGTTGTCCAGACCCATTACCGCGTCGGCGCTCACGATCGTGCGCATCGCGCCCCAGAAGGTGGTGGCCGTCGGGCCGTGCTCGTTGCCGTCTTTTTCTTCCGGCAGCAGCAGCCGGTAGGCGATCCACACCAGCAGCGTGCCGCCCAGCGCCATCAGGCCGGGGATCTGCAGCAGCCAGACGACGAGAACCGTCATCAGGCTGCGCACACCGATGGCGCCGACGGCGCCCCAGACGATGGCTCGTTTTTGCAGGTGAGCGGGCAGGGCGCGCGCGGCCAGCGCGATGACGATGGCGTTGTCGCCGGCCAGCACGATGTCGATCACGACGATGGCCAGCAGCGCGGACAGGAATTGGGTGATGTCCATGTGCCGATGCTGCGAGCGTGCAGAGCCTTGTTCATCGCAATTTGCGATGCATTGCAATTCGCGATGGATGATGCCAATGGCCAAAGCTGCCGGCGGCTGGTGTCTTGGACGCCGAAGTGCTACAACCGTGTTGTGCTGCGCCGAAAGGCGTGGCCTGCCGCAAAGCGGGAGTAGTTCCACGCCCGGCGTGCCGGGCGTGACGTCTCGTCGTCAATACGGGCCCTTGTCTTGGCAAGTCGCCCCGGCGAGCGGGAGCCGGCCAGCCGGTCGGCTCGAACCAGACCTTTGCCTTCCGATCGTTGGACCGAGGAATGGCAATGGACTCTTCGCAAAGCCGCACTGCGGCCGCACCTCGACGCTACATCCGCCACGGCATGTTGCCGCAACTGGCCGCCTTCGAGGCGGTGGTCCGGCTGGGCAGCGCCACCCGCGCCGCCGAGGCGCTGTGCATGGCGCAGCCCACCCTGTCGGGCCACTTGCGCAAGCTCAGCGAAGCCTTGGGGGTGCGGCTGTTCGAACTTCAGGGCAAACGCCTGGTGCCGACCGATGCGGCGCGCGTTCTGTTGGCCAGCACGCGCGATGCCTTTGCTGCCTTCGAGCGCTGCGAGCTGGCGCTGGCCGGCATGCGGGCTTCCGACCGGCCCGAGCAGGCCCATTGACGATCGGTGGCTCCGCCTGTTTGGATTTCGTTACGAGTCGGGTGGCTGGCAAGGCTATGCTGCCGGCGGCGCAATATGCGCACCCCTCTCTGGAGCCTAACGAATGAAGTTCACACACACCCTGGCCGCAGCGGCCATGCTCGCCGCCGTTTCCCTGCCGTCGTTTGCCACCCAGCCGCACATGGAACAGGCGCTTGCCTACCTCGAGCAAGCTCGTGCCAGCCTGCAGCAAGCCAGCGCAGACAAGGGTGGCAACCGCGTCGACGCGATTCGTGCCGTCGACAAGGCGATCAACGAGGTCAAGCGCGGTATCGACTACGACCGTACGCACCAGAAGCCGGGCGAGCCGTTCAAGCGCTGAAGTTCGGGTCGACCCGAACGATGACGGGCGGCGCTGGGCCGCCCGCGTGATCAGCGCAGTTGCAGGTCGTCGTCGCCGAAGCGGATGTTCAGCGGCTCGATCAGCAACTGTTTCGTGCCGGCCTCGACGCGGCCGGCCACCAGCGCATCGATGCCCTGCGCCTTGGCGATCTCCACCGTGCGATCGGCGTCTTCAGCTGCCACGAACAGCGCAAAGCCGGCGCCCATGTTGAGCGTCGAATAGGCCTCGCGGTCGTCTTGCTGCGCATGCTGCTGGATGAACTTCAGCACCGGCGGCACGGCCGGCAGCGCGTTGATGCGGTAGGTCAGTGTGCTTGGGTGGCGCAGCAGCTTGCGCCAGCCGTGGCCTGTGATGTTGGCGCAGTAGTGCATCGAGATGCCGGCCTTGGCCAGCGCCTCGGTGACCGGGCTGTACAGCGAGGTCGGCGCCAACAGCGCGTCGCCATAGCTCAGGCCGGGCGCGACTTCGGTGAGATAACCATTCGGCAGCCGCTCGACCAGCTTGCGCGCCAGGCTCAGGCCGTTGGCGTGGATGCCACTCGAAGCCAGCATGACGATCGCATCGCCCGGGGCCAGTGCGTCGCCGACGCTCAGGCGGGTCTTCGGGTTGATGATGCCGGTGCACGACGCGGCAAGGTCGATGCGGCCGTCTTCGACGATGCCGGCCAGCGCCGGCGTCTCACCGCCGCCCCAGGCCACCTGGCAGACGTCGCAGGCCTTCTTCCAGCCTTCGACCAGGGCCTGCGCGCGCTGCGCGTCGCTGAACCAGTCGCTGCCGCCGGCGGCCCAGTAGGCCTGCACGACCAGCGGTGTGGCGCCGACAGTGATCAGGTCGTTGACCGCCATCGCGATGGTGTCCTGCGCGATGCCGGCGTAATAGCTGTTGCCCGTCAGCGCCTTCATCTCGTCGGCCACCAGGGCCTTCGAGCCCAGGCATTCGACGATGCTGGCTAGGTAGAACGGACCCACATCCACCACATAGGCCGATTCGCCGCGCGAGGCCTTCACCTCGGAGAAACCGTGCCCGGCCAGGTGGCCTGCGGTGGCCGCGGCGGCGCGTTGCGCGGCGACCTTCAGCGGATCGATCAGGTCGTAGTTGACGCCGGCCTGTTCATAGCTCAGCGTGCCCGGGTTGGAAGGGGTGGAACTCATGGGACGAGATTATCCGCTAGCCAGTACACCCGGCGCCGGGGTACCGGCACCACCCTCCGAGAGGGTGCACGGCCGCTTCGGAGCGGCCGCGCGCTGGCCGCGCGCGAATCCCCTCGATCGCCGCTGTTGGCACGGTGCGCCCCTCGTAGAATGGCCCGCATGAGCTATGTCGTCCTGGCGCGCAAATACCGTTCGCGCAACTTCGAGGAAATGGTCGGCCAGGACCACGTGGTGCGCGCGTTGACGCATGCGCTCGAGCAAGGGCGGCTGCACCACGCCTACCTGTTCACCGGCACCCGCGGGATCGGCAAGACCACCGTGTCGCGCATTCTCGCCAAGTGCCTGAACTGCGTCGGGCCGGACGGCAACGGCGGCATCACCGCCAAGCCCTGCGGCGTGTGCACCACCTGCCGCGAGATCGACGCCGACCGCTACATCGACTACACCGAGCTCGATGCCGCCAGCAACCGCGGCATCGACGAAGCGCGCGACCTGATCGAACGCGCGTCGTACAAGCCCAGCGTCGGTCGCTTCAAGGTCTTCATGATCGACGAAGCGCACCAGCTGACCAAGGACGCCTTCAACGCGCTGCTGAAAACGCTGGAAGAGCCGCCCGAGTACCTGAAATTCGTGCTCGCGACGACCGACCCCGAGAAGATGCTGCCGACGGTGCTGAGCCGCTGCCTGCAGTTCAACCTGCGGCCGATGGCGCCGCAGACCGTGGCCGAGCACCTCGAAAATGTGCTGGCGAAAGAAAACGTGCCAGTCGAGCCGGGCGCCTTGCGCCTGCTGTCACGGGCGGCACGCGGCTCGATGCGCGATGCCTTGTCGCTGACCGATCAGGCGATCGCCTTTGGTGGCGGCAAACTCGAAGAACCGGCCGTGCGCGCGATGCTCGGTTCGGTCGACCGGCGCCATGCGCAACGTTTGATCGAAGCGCTGGCCTCGCGTGATGGCCCGGCGCTGCTGGCCGAGGCCGAAGGGTTGCGCAGCCAGGGCTTGTCGGCCGCTGGCACGCTGGAAGAAATCGCCCGTCTGCTGCAGCAAATGGCGGTGGAGCAGGTGGTGCCCGGCGCGTTGGACGCGACCGACCCCGACACCGAGGCAGGCCGCCAACTGGCACCGCTGCTGGCGCCGGACGAAACCCAGCTGCTGTACAGCATGGCCTTGCAAGGCCGCGCCGAATTGAGCCTGGCGCCTGACGAATACGCCGGGCTGGTGATGGTGTTGCTGCGCTTCCTCGCGTTCCCGGCCAGCGGTGGTGGCGAGCGCGCGGCGGAGCGGTCGACTGCGGCTGCCGCGCCGGCGACCGCCGCCTTGCAAGCCCGCGTGGCCGAGCGCGCTCGCGCCCCGGTGCCCGTGCCGCCGCCGATCGCGCGGCCGCCCGCGCCGGCTGCTGCTCGCCCCGTTGTGGCTGCACCGGCACCAGCACCTGTTCCACGGCCCGCCGCCCCTGTCGCTCAGGCTGCTCCGGCCAAGGTGTCGGACGAGCCACCGCCGTGGATGGACGAGGCGCCGTTCGAGGACAGTGCGGCAGCGCCGGTTCGCGTAGCCGAGCCGCCCGCGGCCGTGGCCGTGGCCGTGGCAGCGAAGACGCCGATCGCGCCGAGGCCCACAGTCGCTGTAGCGCCGGCCGTATCGGCGCCCGCACCGGCTGCCGCGCCGGCCGTGCCCCAGTTGCAGCGCACCGCGCTCGGCGACCGCTGGGCCGAGGTCGTGGCGTCGCTTGCGTCGGCCAACGTCATCACGGCGCTGGTCCGCGAATTGGCGATGCAGGCCGAGTTGACATCGATCGACGCGGCCGAGGGCGGTGGCGAGCGCTGGGGCCTGAAGGTCGAGCGCGAAACGCTGCGGACGCCGACGCTGGCCGAGAAATTGCAAGCAGCGCTGGCGGCGCACGCCGGCCTCAACGTCAAGATCGAAGTCAGCGCCGGCGTGCCCGAAGATTCACCGGCCCGCCGCGACGCCGAAGCGGCGGCTTTGCGCCAGCGCGAAGCCGAGGCCATCATTCACAACGACCCCCTGGTGCAGGCCATGCTCGCGCAGTTCTCGACCGCGCGCATCGTGCCCGGCTCGATCCGGCCGGCCTGACACCGACTTTCCCTGAACAACTTTCCAAGGACACACACACCATGATGAAGGGTCAACTCGCCGGTCTGATGAAGCAAGCTCAGGCCATGCAAGACAACCTGAAGAAGGCGCAGGAAGAGCTGGCGTTGATTGAGGTCGAGGGCCAATCGGGCGCCGGCCTGGTGAAGGTCGTGATGACCTGCAAGAACGACGTCAAGCGCGTCACGATCGACCCCAGCCTGCTGGCCGACGACAAGGACATGCTGGAAGATCTGGTGGCGGCGGCGTTCAACGACGCCGTGCGCCGCGCTGAAGCAACCAGCCAGGAAAAGATGGGCAAGCTGACGGCCGGCATGCCACTGCCCCCCGGCATGAAGATGCCGTTCTGAAGCGTAGTGACTGCCGGTCACCTTGAGGCGCTGATCGACGCCCTTCGCAAGCTGCCCGGTGTGGGCGTGAAGTCGGCCCAGCGCATGGCGTTTCACTTGCTGCAGCATGACCGGGCCGGCGCGCAGCAGATTGCGCGTGCGCTGGACGAGGCGGTGCGCCTGGTGCGCCACTGCGCCCGCTGCCACACCTTCACCGACCAGGAGCTTTGCGCGATCTGCAGTGACGAGCAGCGCGACGCGCGCCAGCTGTGCGTGGTGGAGACACCAGCCGATCAGGCGGCGCTCGAGCGCACTGGCAGCTACCACGGCTACTACTATGTGCTGATGGGCCGCATCAGCCCGCTGGACGGCGTGGGTGCCAGTGCGCTCGGCGCTGCCGGCCTGATGACGCGGGCTGAGCAGGGCGGGGTGGAAGAAGTCATCCTCGCCACCAGCTTCACCGCCGAGGGCGAAGCCACCGCGCATGTGCTGTCCGAAGGGCTGAAGGCGCGCGGGCTGAAGGTCACGCGGCTGGCGCGTGGCGTGCCGGCGGGCAGCGAGCTCGAATACGTCGACCTGTCGACGATCGCCCACGCCCTGGTCGACCGCCGCTGAGCGGCGGCCGGTTCGATCTGCGCTGATGCAGCAGGCGCCCAGGTGGCGCCCTGTCTCGCCTTACTTGCGCGCCATCCGCACCGTGCTGGCCTTGGGCGCGGCCGCCGAGCGCGTGACCGGCTTGGCTGCGGCCCTGCCGCCCTTGGCCGGCGCCGCCGCAGCGGCCACGCGCGCGCTCGGGCGGCCGGACACGTAGACGACGATGCTGCTGCCAGCCTTGAAGTGGCCGCCGGCGCTGGTCTTGTTCCACTGTGCCACCTGTGAGGCCGACACGCGGTAGCGCTGCGCCACGGAGGCGACGGATTCGCCCTTCTTGCCGGCGCGCAGCGTCAGGCGCCTGAGCGGGGGCGCATCGGGCGCGAAGCTGAGCATCGCGTTGTCGGCCACCTGCTCGGAGACGTCGGTGTCGCGGTGGGCGCTGCGCGGCACCAGCAACGTCGAGCCGGCCTTCACCAGCATGCGCGGCGGGATGTGGTTCACCTCGCGCAGCGCGGCTTCGCTGATGCCGACCTGCTTGGCGGCGTCTGCCGGGCGCAGTGTCTTCGGGGCGACCCAGGCCGTCCACGTGGCCAGCGGGCCGTGGTGGTTCGCGATCGACTTCACGAAATGGTTCGCGTTGTCGTAGGGCAGCAGGATCTGCTCGGTGCCGGCGGCCAGGATCACCGGCTTGTTCATCTGCGGGTTGAGGTAGCGGAACTCCTCCATCGACACGTCGGCCAGCTTCGCGGCCAGGCCCACGTCGATGTCGCGTTCGATCGGCACGCTCAGGAAGTACGGGTGGTTCTTGAGCTCGGGCAACTCGAGCCCGAACGCGTCCGGGTGCAGCACGATGTTCTTCACCGCCTGCAACTTGGGGATGTAGAGCCGGGTCTCGTCCGGCATGCGCAGGCTCAGGTAGTCGGTGGGAAGGCCGGCTTTCTGGTTGCGCGCGATGGCGCGCTGCACATTGCCTTCGCCCCAGTTGTAGGCGGCCAGCGCCAGGTGCCAATCGCCGAACATCTTGTACAGCCGGCCGAGATAGTCGAGCGCGGCGCGTGTCGAGGCCAGCACGTCGCGTCGGTCGTCGCGGAAGATGTTCTGCTTGAGGTCGTAGTCCTTGCCGGTGGACGGGATGAACTGCCACATGCCCGAGGCGCTCGCGACCGACATGGCCTGCGGGTTGAACGCGCTCTCGATGAAGGGCAGCAGCGCCAGCTCGGTCGGCATGCCGCGCTTGTCCAGCTCTTCGACCACGTGGAAGAGGTAACGGCTGCCGCGCTCCGTCATGCGCTGGACGTAGTCGGGTCGGTCGGCGTACCAGCGCTCGCGGCCGCGCACCAGGTCGTTGTCGATGTCGGGCAGGCCGAAGCCCATGCGCACGCGCGACCACAGGTCGATGCGCGCGGTGTTGTCGAACAGGTCGACCGGGCGCTCCGGTTGCACCGGGTCGATCGGCGTGGCGACGAAGTTCTCGGCCTCGGCCGTCTCGGCCGGCGGGTTGTGGGCCGTGGCCGGCGCGGCGGCTTCGGTGCCGGCGGCGGGCGCGGTCGGGCCAGCGGCCGGGGGGGCCGGCTGCATCGCGTCGACGACTGCCGCGGGCTCGGTGGGCGTGGCGCAGCCCGTGAACCACGGAGTGACGGCGAGGGCCAGCCAGAGGGCGGCGAGGGCCGGTCGGCGCGCGGCGTTCGAATGTTTCATCGGTCGGTTTTCTTCCATTCGCGCAAGGCGGCCAAGACCTCGATCAGGTCGTTGCCACCGGCGCCGTGGGCGTGTGCTGCTTCGGCCAGGGCCGGTTCGTCACAACGCATGAAGGGGTTGGTCTGCCGCGCCAGGTCACTGGCGGAGGGCAAGTTGGGTTGGCCCGCCGCGTGCAGCGCTTCGCAACGGGCGAGGTGTTGAGTCACGGCAGGTTGGGCAGGTTCCGCAGCTTGCGCAAACCGGCCTGGTGGGACGTTACCGACCATGGCGCGTGCCGGTGCGCCATGTCGTTCGAACGGTGCCCTGACCCGGCCGGGCTTTTGGTGTGATTACGGCGATGAGGCGTCACTAGAATGCCCATGAGCACCAGCCCGGGCCGGCCTTGCGCGTCGAGCGCCGACGCCGCGTCACCCGGATCGACCACGAGGGCTTGACGGCCGTCGTGAAGCATCCAGATGTAGTTGTCGGCAGAGGCGGGCAGGGCAACCAGATTCATGACGCAAAACGAGTCAATTATAGAGTTGGGGCTCTGGTTGACGACCCCCCCGGGCCGCTACCTGCTGGCCTGGGAGCAAGAGCGCCTGGACCATGCGGTGACCGACATCTTCGGCTTCCACGCGCTGCAGCTGGGCCTGCCCGAAGTCGACACGCTGCGCAACAACCGCATGCCGCACCGCTGGATCGCCAGCGACAGCCTGACGTTGCCGCAGGCCATCGACATGCCGCCTTCGGTCGACGAGCAGGGCGCGCCCCTGTCGATCGGCCCGGCGCCGGTGGCCTTGCACTGCGAGTCCGAGGCTTTGCCCTTTCCCGACCAGTCGCTGGACCTGGTGGTGATGCCGCACACGTTGGAGCTGGCGGCCGACCCACACCGTGCGCTTTCCGAGGTGACGCGGGTGCTGCGGCCCGAAGGCAAGGTCGTCATCGTCGGGCTGAACCCGGCCAGCCTGTGGGGCGCGCGCCAGCGGCTGGGCCACGCGCGGCTGAAGCTGGCCGGTGGGCAGCGCAGCCTCTTTCTGCCACGCGCGGGCGAGTTCATCGGCTACTGGCGGTTGCGCGACTGGCTGAGGTTGCTGGATTTCGAGATCGAGAGCGGCCGCTTCGGCTGCTGGCGGCCACCGATGGGGTCACAGCGCTGGCTCGACCGCTTTGGCTGGATGGACCGCATCGGCGAGCACTGGTGGCCAGTGTTCGGTGCGGTCTATTGCGTGGTGGCGGTCAAGCGCGTGCGTGGCATGCGGCTGATCGGCCTGGCCCGCGGCGAGCGCGTCGGCCCGAAGGCGGCGCCGGCACCGGTGGCGCTGAACCACAAGATTCATCGTGAAAAAGAAGGAAAGCAGTGACTGACGATTCGACCGAGGTGACGATCTATACCGACGGGGCTTGCAAAGGCAACCCCGGCCCGGGCGGCTGGGGCGCCTGGCTGAGCGCGGGCGGGCATGAGAAGGAAATGTTCGGTGGCGAAAAGCTCACCACGAACAACCGGATGGAAATGACCGCAGTGATCGAGTCGCTGGCCAGCTTGAAGCGGCAATGCCGCGTGGCGATCTATACCGACAGCGAGTATGTGAAGAACGGCATCACGACCTGGATCCACAACTGGAAAAAGCGCGGCTGGCGCACCGCCGACAACAAGCCGGTGAAGAACGCCGAGCTGTGGCAGAAGCTCGATGCGCTGGTGCAGCAGCACCAGGTCAGCTGGCACTGGGTCAAGGGCCACGCGGGTGACCCGGGCAACGAGCGCGCGGATGCGTTGGCGAACAAAGGCGTCACTGTGGCGAAGTAGGGGACCTGGGCCGTACTCGGGCTCAGTCCATTGCGCACAGGCACGCCCACGACTTGGCTTGCAGGCCAAGTCGCTTCGTCAGCCGTAAAGACCCAAGCAGTTGGGTCTTTACGCGCGGACTCAGCCTCCGATGTAGTGCATCTCGACCCGGCGCTCGCTGCTGGCGGGCGCCGAAGCCGAACCTCGAAGCTCTGAGTAGCGGTCGGTGCGTTCGGCCCAGATGTGGGCGATGGTCGACGAGATGTCGGCATCGCTCGCCCCCCCGCGCAGCAGCGCACGCAGGTCGTGGCCGTGGGTGCCGAACAGGCACAGGAAGAGCTGGCCTTCGGTCGACAAGCGCGCGCGGTTGCAATCACGGCAGAAGGCTTTGGTGACGCTGGAGATCAGGCCGACTTCGCCGCGCCCGTCTGCATAGGCCCAACGCTCAGCCGTTTCGCCGGCCACGCCGGTATCGATCGGTTCGAGTGGCCATTCATGCTGCAGGCGCTGCAGCAGTTCGGACGAAGGCAGCACGTCGTCCAGACGCCAGCCGTTGGTCGCGCCCACGTCCATGAATTCGATGAAGCGTAGCGAGACTGCCGTGCCGTAGTGGTCGCGGAAATACCGCGCCATCGGCAGCACCTGGTCGTCGTTGACGCCGCGCTTGACGACCATGTTGACCTTGATTGGGCCGAGGCCGACCTCGAGCGCTTTGTCGATGCCGGCCAGCACCTCGGCGACAGGGAAGCCGACATCGTTCATGCGCTGGAAGATCGCGTTGTCCAGCGCGTCCAGGCTCACCGTCAGCCGGTTCAGGCCTGCAGCCTTCAACGCGGCGGCCTTGCGGGCGAGCAGCGAGCCGTTGGTGGTCAGCGTCAGGTCCAAGGGCTGGCCGTCGGGCGTCCGCAGCGCCGCCAGCATCTCGACCAGGCCTTCCAGGTGCTTGCGCAACAGGGGTTCGCCACCGGTCAGTCGGATCTTGCGCGCGCCCAACTGGGCGAACAGGCTGGCGAGGCGCGTGATCTCCTCGAAGCTCAGCAGCTCGGCGTGCGGCAGGAAGTTGTAGCGGGTGTCGAAGACTTCCTTGGGCATGCAGTAGCTGCAGCGGAAGTTGCACCGGTCGGTCACCGAGATGCGCAGGTCGCGCAAGGGGCGGCCGAGCGTGTCGGCCAGCAGGCCGTCAGGCAATGCGGATCCGGCGCGAATCGTCGGGGCAGAAGCCGCGCGGCGCCAGTCGGTCAGCGGAATGACTCGTTCACCCATGGGACCATTGTGCCGCGCAGGATGAAAACCTGGGTTGACGCCGGCCAAGTGGCCCGCACCCGGGGCGGAGTCAAGGGCAGGGTGTCAAGACCCGGTGCGTGGCAGTTCGCTGCCGCTCACCTGCGGTGCACGGCGGGCGCCGTTGAAGCGCTTGGCCCAGTAGTCGACGCGCATGTCTTCGACCCGCACCTCGCCGCCGGCGCGGGGCGAATGGATGAATTTGCCGTCGCCGACGTAGATGCCTACGTGCGAGAAGGTGCGGCGCAGGGTGTTGAAGAACACCAGGTCACCGGGTTTCAGCTCATCCTTGTTGATGCTGAAGAAGCCGGGCGCCTTGGCCTGTTCGTCGGCCCGGCGAGGCAGGACCAGGCCGATGCTGTTTTCGAACACGTAGCGGGTGAAGCCCGAGCAATCGAAGCCGTTTTCAGCCGAGGTGCCACCACGGCGGTAACGCACGCCGATGAAGTTCATCGCGCCCATCACCAGGTCGGTGGTCTTTTCGCGCACCTGGCCCAGCAGGCTGGGGTCGGCCGGGGGAGGCGAGGCGACGATGGCGCCGTTCGGTTGGATCATGCCGCGGTCTTGCAGCAGCTGCATCACCGGGTCGTGCGCGGCGCCCGACGGGGCGGCCTGGCACCAAGCGGTCGCCAACGCCAGAGCGCCAGCCAGCATCCAGCTTCGAGGGGCCATGCCGGTTGGGAGCCGGCCCAGCGGGGAGAAAGAGAACCTCAGCACGGGCGGCAGGATACGGGCCACAAACTAGGGGTGTCAAGCGGGTTAGCCGCGGAAAAGCCAGTGTTTTCAAACACTTGCAGATACGAACCGGCGGTTTTGCAAGGGGGAACCCTGGGTTCGCACCGAGGCGGGCATGACCAGCCTTGAGCATTGCGCCACGCCGCGCGCGGGTACCGCGGGCCACAATGCGCGTTTTTGCTCAAGGCGGGGGCGGTTCACACCGTGTTACCGCCTGGCAAGAACCGCCGAGCCACCCGCTTTGCGGATTTCCAAGTGGTCTGATGGAGACAGGATTGCCAATGAAAAAGACATGGATGGTGATGGCCGCCTGCAGCGCGATTGGC
>Ga0307515_10020512_pt1 | contig 11783 bp, 13 predicted proteins | sample 17_EM_MG_FD_194513 | JGI IMG/M metagenome (GOLD analysis project Ga0307515, IMG submission 194513) | Populus trichocarpa ectomycorrhiza microbial communities from riparian zone in the Pacific Northwest, United States - 17_EM | ecosystem: Host-associated > Plants > Roots > Unclassified | place...
CCACTCACCGAGCACTGTGCTCTAGAACCATTGTACATAGCTCGTTAGGTGTCCCAGATATAGAGAAATATGTATTATTCTTCCTGCCTGCATTTGAGACGTCCTGCCATTCAACATGAGCCGTGGTCAGTGGCTATGCAAATATTGCCCCGCCCGAGTTTTGTGATGCAAGTGGGGTGGGCATGAACCTCCAGCAAGGCATTTAAAAAGTTAAAATAATTTCTTTACAACTGTTAGATACTTCTATTGGGCTTCAAAGCCTTTCTCCCATCCCCGATCGTGGCTGGAACAGCATGGCCTCCAAGCAATCTGCTGCAACACTGAGAAAGGCACTGCTCAAGGCTCAATCCTGGTGTAAATGGAATTGTTGCTACTTCTCAGGTGTATTTGACATTGATTCAGGCAATAGGGAAGGAACAGCAGAATGCAGCCACAAGGAAAGGGGGCTCACAAGGGATGCAGGGAATGAGCACAGAGGAGAAGGACAGACGAAGCAAGATATGGAAGATTGCAGAAGCTGAGTACAATGAGTGAAAGGCTGAGATGAAGAGAAATGGAATGCTTGTCAAACATGCTGGCAAGAAACTGCTGCTCAGGTGGTTTAATGAGGCCAATTATCCTGAAACACTTCTTCAAGAACTTAGGAACTCAAATCAAGCCTCCTCCTCCCCTGCTCCATGTCAAACTCGTCAGTGCCATAAAACATTCATTTCTGATGAAAGCATTGGAGAATGGTCGGATGAAGATGGCCAGCGCAATGATTGAGATTGTAGTTGATTGTATTAGTCCATATCTTATAGATTGTCCCCATTTTATGGCCCAAATGTACCGGATTTGCCTCGATTTGCTTGTGCTCGGTGAGTGGTACGGCCCGATCTGCCATCAGCCATATCGTATCAACTAGCTTGCGGGGGGCGCTCAAATTACAAACTTGAGTACTTGGTAATGTAAAGAAACGATCTATTGCTAACTCTATGCTACCGGAAATACAGGGAGTCGTGGGGAAACTTCCCGCTCGGTGAGCGGTAACTTTCAGTAGACTACCAGGGGGTACCAATTTCCTCTTGTAGATCTTTCCGCTTCCCTTCGTGTACTCGCTTAATGCGACCTCGGTTGGGAATCGTTGCACAACCTCTTCATTTCCCTGGTGGCCTATGTGCTCAAGGTCTACCAAATTGACGTAGATGCGTTTTATTGCCTGCACAAATTGAATTAGGTTTATCCACAAACGGAACTCGGTCCACGAACCCTTTTACATCCCTTATGTGTAGGAGGAGGTGGGATAATACCAACTACCCTGCACATTTTATGCCATGCAGCAAGGTCAGATGGATCGAAGCTATAAGTAGATTGAAATCGCTCGATCGCTGCCCGCTGCAGTTGCTCTTCAATATTGTGACTTAGTTTCCTCCATTCTTCCGGCCAAGTACAGTCTGGATTGTACTTGAAATCTGGAAAGCGAGCGAAGAATTCGGCAACTGGATCGTTCTTCGGCATTGGATTGCCTTTTCGACATTGAATAGGGCTGGTATGGAACGAGGAATGCGGAAACCGGCTATTACAGGTTAGGCTTGTGATGGGGCGATGAATTCTCACTAACAGTCTTGGCGTCAAGAGAGAGCAGGGTCCCGGTTTCAGAGAGCCAATGAGTACGTGAGTACGCATAGTGAGTTTGAGCGTGCCTCTGGAGTCAAAGGAGTCGAGTCGCGTAGGACTGGCACAACGGTGAGCGGGGAGAAGGAACCGTGAGTCCCCCCATTGCCCAATATACGTTACTCTACCGGCGGGACATACCGGCGGGAGGAACACAAGGGAGGAACATGAGACAAAACGCGAAACATGACACGCTAACAAATCGTTGTTGGAAATCGTCGGGGAGGGAAATGGGCAAGCGAGTGGGAGCCTGACTCGGAGTGATAGACTTACCACCCGGTGGGTAAGAATGCTCAAGGGTGTCCCCTCCATGCAGCTTGATTGGCGGAACCCACAAGGTTGCCATGCGCCAACCGCACGTACTTCTCAGATACAACAACAGAAAGGAAGCAAAACGGAGGGTTAATTATGTGGAGGTAGTAAGTACACTTGGTGAACTGGGGTATAATAACATGTATGCTCCTCTCCTGCCCTTTAGCTTCCAGGCTTCGGACTTGGGATTGGCGCCGTACCTCCGCCTCGCTCACTTTGTGCTACTGCGACACTCTGACTACACGGCCTACTGACGTGTTTCTATGTGACTTCCGGAGCATGGAATGAGGAAGGTCACTTCACAGCAAAGACACGGCTAGCCGCTTCGCTTTGACGGGCTCGACACCATGCCTGCCTGCTTTCCGCCTTTCTTCTTGCGGTTATCCATATGCACCGGCTCGGGTTGAGAATCAGGGAGATGGCGTTGCAATGATTTGAGCAAGCTTCTGCGTGGCACCAGTTCCGTCCAGTAAAAGCTCCCCGTTTTTTGGCTGTACTCCTTCAGTGCGGCCTCACTTGAAAACCGTGGCATATTGTCTACATTTCCTAGGTGACCACCATGCTCGAGGTCTACCGTATTGATGTAGAGCTGTTTTATCGCCTGGGTACGATTGATTAGAGAGTTTCACGGATATTTACAGAGTTACTAACCGCACGACATCCGTCGAGCGTTGGTGGGGGATCGATACCGACTACTTTGCACATTTTCTGCCACGCAAAGAGATCCGAAGGATCGGAACCATATGTGGAATGAAACCGCTCAATTGCAGCCAACTGCAGCTGCTTCTCGAGCTCCTCCCGTAGTCTCCTCCATTCACCTGGCCAGGCGGCATTCGTATCGTAATTGAATTCAGGGAAACGAGCAAAGAATTTGACGACAGGATCGTTCGCCAGCTTTGGTTTTCCTCCTTGAGAGCGAATTAGGCTTGTATGAAATAAGGATTGAGGGGACTATCCATTATACATCAATAATGGAAAGTAACAAGTAATTTTAGATTACGAACGGTCGTCAAGGGAGAGCAGAGCCCAGGGTTCAGGGAGCTAAGGAGTCGGCGAGTAGGCAAGGACATCACTTTAGTTACTTTAGAAGCAAAGAAGTCGAATGGAGAGGGAAATGAGTGAGGAAATGAGAGTTTGATAATACTTTTATGAGAGTAGTGGGTCCACCACCCATCAGGCAAGGATTGTCAAGGAAAAGGTGTGTCCGTTCCCTCTGTGGTTTGGCCTTGCAGAGTGTGCAAGGCTGCAATGTTACTTATCGGATTCCCGGGAGCAGCAACGGAAAGGAAGGCAACCAGCGGAATCAAAAAATAAATTAAAATGTTTGTACAAAGAACTATAATAAGTCTCCTATTTCCTGAAATTAAGATGTGTTCCCTAACAGCCTGAAATACTGAGATGTCCGTCCCGAGTCATGACACTATTCACCACTTGCCCAGAGCCATCTCATACGCGGCATAAGTAGTCAGTCCGAATAGACCTAGCAAAGTGATTCGTTAGATACACAAACAGAGATACGATGGAGCGTCACTCACTGAATAGGGCTAAGGCGTGGAAGTATCCACGAGCGCGCTGTCGAAGGGCGGTCAGGCCTACATCTGGCAAGTTGAAAGGACTAAGCATACCCTAGCCGGGTCACCCGTGGCATAGCCCATGGTATAGATGAGCCGTCCGAACACCCAGACACTGCCGAGTGCAGTGGCCGCGGTTGGGTAGCGGAGCCCAGCAAAGAGGATGGTAAACAAGGTATGAGGAACTGCTTCGAGAGTGTTCTGATGGGCACGTTGAGCGCAGTTGAACCTCATCGCCGCTGGGTTGGCCTTGGCTTCCGCGGTGTCAGCGTAGGCTGGTTAGTCATATCACATCAGCATCAGAAACGAATGGCGATGGAGGACCGGAAGGAAAGAAAGGGAAAAGGCGTTGAGAATGGCGTCAGTTGCATTTCGGCACTGCGGCACCGAGGGGCCAAAGGCAGGCCAAGGCACACCGTCTCTTGGCCTTGAACATACCTTGAGGATAACTGATCTTCGCAGCATGACGCGCCCGCATCACAACGAACGTCTGGTACTAATCGGCCCGTCAGCATCGCGGCGCTCGTTTGAAATGGCAGCCTACGCACAACAAGCAGCCAGCCAGTAGACATCGCAGTTAATGCAACATAGCCATAGTTATCGGGCAACGAAATGTTGAGAACCATTTTGCGAAGATGTGTGGAGGCGAATTGGAAGGGAGGCCTGAAGTACTGCTCGTTTTCAACCTGCACCCTGCGACGCCTCCCGACTTCCGAGGCCACGTCGGCTTCCGGCTACGTATGCTACGTCAGGAACCGACAAATCACCCCACCGTGGGTCTTGCACCACCCAGAATCTTCCGTTTCGGGCATTCTTTCATTCGTCGACATCAAGTTGGCATAGCATGGACCCACTTCACATTGATTTTGACTCACGACGATTGATAGTACTATCGGCCATCGGGTGTCCGCCGATCTAAGCGCGGGCCATCCCGAGGCGAGACGAGGGTCGTTTAAACCTACCAAACGTAGATGAATATGTAGATAGATATTCCTCTTATATGTTAGAATTTTTCCAGGTGTGCACGACCAAGGGAAGACGTATCCCGACACTCCGACTTGTGAGGGGTCTGAGCGAAACGGTAGCGCAAGGATGAGAACAAAATAAGATAACATAGGATACAAGTATGTGGGATAACCCTATTATTGGGTCACATGCTCAAGTTTCCGGAATTTTGGCAAGGCTGCGATCGCTGGAATGGCAGGGATAGCGCAAAAACTAGTCTCGAAAGATCTAATCATATATTGGAGTAATATAAATGCCTTTAATATGCCAGAGATTTGCTGTGGACGTTAAACCGTCATTTCACCACCTTCGAGCCTCCATTACTCGCGATCCCATCCACTGACAGGGCTCTTTCTTTTTTATAGAGACGGTATGTATTATATCTACCTTATATAAAATTGGGAGCTCCCCTTGCTTCCATCAAAAATTTCTAGAAAATAATCGGCAGACGACAGGTGACGGCAGACACGCGGTGGCCGATAGTAAAGGGGCAAGAACCGCAGGTTGCGGTGCAGTGAACAAGAAATCAAGTAAGCAGCACTCGTGTGATCCTAAGCCAGAGACGTGGCCATGTCGAAGTGGAGATTGCTTTTTTGACGGAGGCATGTTGACAAAGAAATTGCCCCCATTTCCTCCTTGGTACCCATCTACCTGCGAAGACCAGATGGAGTTCCACTCAATATATTTCACGTTACCAGACTGCGCCCTGCAGAATGTGGTCTACCCGCCGAGTCTGGTCTGCGTCGACTCTTCCCTGCAGATGGTGGCCGACTTGATGGTTTGGGCGAGGTCGCTCACCCAGAGGTAGACCCTACAGCCAAAGCAGACGCATCTTCGACGATAGCGGTCTGGGATCTTGTCCGACCGTGGAGGGGGAAGGGAGTTCGGGCTCCTCTTGGTAGTGGAGGATTATCAATAGAAGGCGGGGGTGCAGTTGTCGTTGACAGCTGAGGCGTCGGAATGGATGCGAGCTCGATGTGAGGTAGAGGGGTAGGTAAAGGAGCGGTTTGGTCCATGGAGGAGGGCTGAAGGGAAGGGGGAGCAGGGGTCGAAGCACTCCTTCCTGGCTGCAAAGCCTTCCTGCCCTGGACGATAGCATAGGGCGTTTCATGGTGCGCACGACCACCGCCTAGCCTCGTAAATCCGAAGTTGGTGTGTTCGATTGATCGACTGATTTATTTCCATCAATGCCTGGACTCATACCGACTTTTGATGGACGAGAGCGACCATATTCACCGCTGGGCTGTTGTGTTGTTGAGCTCGTGAAGGATTCCGAATTGGGGTCGGGCTTCCAGGAGCTCGTGATAACGCCAGTCTCCTCTTTACCATCGATACCGACTGCTTAGCACATTTTCTGCTACTCGAAGAGATCCGAAGGATCGGAGCCATCTGTGGAACGAAACCGCTCAATTGCGGCCAGATGCAGCTGCTTTTCGAGCTCCTCCCGTAGTCTCCTCCATTCACCTGGCCAGGCGGCATTCGTATCGTAATTGAATTCAAGGAAACGAGAAAAGAATTTGACGACAGGATCGTTCTTCGGTCTTGGCCTTCCTCCTTGGAAGCGAACTAGGCTTGTATGAAATAAGGATTGCGGGGACTATCCATTATACATCAATATTGGAAAGTAACGAGTAATTTTAGACTACGAACGGCCGTCAAGTGAGAGCAGAGCCCAGGGTTCAGGGAGCTAAGGAGTCGGCGAGTGGACTTGGTGGGCAAGGACATCACTTTAGAAGCAAAGAAGCCGAATGGAGAGGGAAATGAGCGAGGGAATGGGAGTTTGATAATACTTTTATGAGAGTAGTGGGTCCACCACCCATCAGGCAATGATTGTCAAGGAAAAGGTGTGTCCGTTCCCTCTGTGGTTCGGCCTTGCAGAGTACGCAAGGCTGCGATGTTACTTATCGGATCCCCGGGAGCAGTAACGGAAAGGAAGGTAAACAGCGGAGTGAAATTATGATGTGCCCCTAACAGCCTGAAGTACTGAACGTCCGTCCCGAGTCCTGACACTATTCACCACTTGCCCATAGCCATCTCATACGCAGCATAAGTAGTCAGGCCGTACAGACCTAGCAAGATGATTCGTTAGATACACAAACGGCGATATGATGGAGTGTCACTCACTAACTAGGGCTAAGGCGTGGAATTCTCCACGAATGCGCTGTCAAAGAGCGGTCAGGCCCACATCTGGCAAGTTGAAAGGACTAAGCATACCTTAGCCGGATCACCCGTGGCATAGCCCATGGTATAGACGAGCCGTCCGAACACCCAGACACTGCCGAGTGCAGTGGCTGCGGTTGGGTAGCGGAGCCCAGCAAAGAGGATGGTAAACAAGGTATGAGGAACTACTTCGAGGGTGTTCTGATGGGCACGTTGGGCGCAGTTGAACTTCATCGCCGCTGGGTTGGCCTTGGCTTCCGCGGAGTCAGCGTAGACTGGTTAGTCATATCACATCAGCATCAGGAACGAACGGCGATGGAGGACCGGAAAGAAAGAAAAGGAAAAGCGTCGAGAATGGCGTCAGTCGGATTTCGGCACCGCGGCACCGAGGGGCCAAAAGGATATAAAAGGGCAGGGTAAGGCAGGCCGTCTATTGGCTTTGGACATACCTTGAGGATAACTGATCTTCGCAGCACGACGCGCGCGGATCACAACGAACGTCTGGTACTAAACTGCCCGTCAGCATCGCGGCGGTCATCAATCAACGTTTGAAATTGCAGCCTACGCACAACGAGCAGCCAACCAGTAGACATCGCAGTTAATGCGACATAGCCATAGTTATCGGGCAACGAAAGGTTGAGAACCATTTTGCGAAGATGTGTGGAGGCGAATTGGAAGGGAAGGCGGGGTTCGGCCTGAAGTACTGCTCGTTTTCAACCTGCTGCACCGCGCGCCTTCCGGCTTCCGAGGCCACGTCGGCTTCCGGCCACGTATGCTACTCTCCGCCGATCAGAAGGCAACCATTGACCAACAGGGACGGGCATGACAAATCAAACGGTCCATCCCACGTCTTGCAATGCCCAGAATCATCCGTTACGGGAGTTCTTTCATTCGTCGACATCAAGTTTGGCGTAGCATGGACCAGCTTCACATTGATTTTGACTCACGACGATTGATAATAAGGGGGCAAGAACCGCTGGTTGCGGTGCAGTGAACAAGAAATCAAGTAAGCAGCACTCATGTGGTCCTAAGCCAGAGACGTGGCAACTTCGAAGTGGAGATTGCGTTTTTGACGGAGAACGGGAGAAATGTTGACAAAGAAAATTGCCTCCCATTTCCTCCTTGGTACCCATCTACCTGCGAAGGCCAGATGGAGTTCCACCCAATATATTTCACGTTACCAGACTGCGCCCTGCAAAATGTGGTCTGCCCACTTCCCTGCAGGTGGCCGACTTGATGGTTTGGGCGAGGTCGCTCGCCCAGAGGTAGACCCTACAGCCAAAGCAGACGCATTTTCGACGATAGCGGTCTGCGATCTTGTCCGACCATGGAGGGGGAAGGGAGTTCGGGCCCCTCTTGGTAGTGGAGGATTATCAATAAAAGGTGGGCCGGGGGTGTAGTTGTCGTTGACAGCTGAGGCGTCGAAATGGATGCGAGCTCGACGTGAGGTATTGGGGTAGGTAAAGGAGCGGTTTGGTCCATGAAAGAGGGCTGAAGGGAAGGAGGAGCAGGGGTCGAAGCACTCCTTCCTGGTTGCAAAGCCTTCCTGCCCTGGACGATAGCATAGGGCGTTTCATGGTGCGCACGACCACCGCCTAGCCTCGTAAATCCTGAAGTTGGTGGATTCGACTGATCGATTGGTTTATTTGCACCAATGCTTGGACTCATACCGACTTTTGGTGGACGAGAGCGACCATATTCACCACTGGGCTGTTGTGTTGTGTAGCTCATGATGGTTCCGAATTGGGGTTGGGCTTCCAGGAGCTCATGATAACGCCAGTCTCCTCTTCACTATCGATACCGACTGCTTTGCACATTTTCTGCCACTCAAAGGGATCCGAAGGATCAAAGCCATCTGTGGAACGAAACCGCTCAATTGCGGCCAGATAAAGCTGCTTTTCGAGCTCCTCCCGTAGTCTCCTCCATTCACCTGGCCAAGCGGCATTCGTATCGTAATTGAATTCAGGGAAACGAGGAAAGAATTTGACGACAGGATCATTCGTCGGCTTTGGTTTTCCTCCTTGACAGTGAATTGGGCTTGTATGAAATAAGGATTGAGGGACTATCCACTATACATCAATATTGGAAAGTATCGAGTAATTTGGAATTACGAACCGCCGTCAAGTGAGAGCAGAGCCCAGGGTTCAGAGAGCTAAGCAGTCGGCGAGTAAACGTAGTGAGCAAGGACATCACTTTAGTTACTTTAGAAGCAAAGAAGTCGAATGGAGAGGGACCTGAGCAAAGAAATGGGAGTTTGATAATACTTTTATGAGAGTAGTGGATTTACCACCCATCGAGCAGTATTGTCAAGGAAAGGGTGTGTCCGTTTCCTCTGTGCATCTCGATTGGTCTGGCCTTGCAGAGTATGCAAGGCTGCAATGCTACTTATCGGATTCCCGGGGCGGTAACGGAAAGGAGGGCAAACAGCGGAGTGAAATTAAGATGTGTCCCCCTAACAGCCTGAAATACTGAAATGTCCGTCCCGCAAGTCCTGACACTATTCACCACTTGCCCATAGCCATCTCATACGCAGCATAAGTAGCCAGGCCGTACAGACCTAGCAAATGATTCATTAGATACACAAACAGCGATATGATAGAGCGTGACTCACCGAATTGGCCGAAGGCGTGGAAACCTCCACGATTGCGCTGTCGAAGGGCGGTCAGGCCCACATCTGGCAAGTTGAAAGGACTAAGCGTACCTTAGCTGGGTCACCCGTGGAATAGCCCATGGTATAGACAAGCCGTCCGAATACCCAGAGACTGCCGAGTGCAGTGGCCGCGGTTGGGTAGCGGAGCCCAGCAAAGAGGATGGAAAACAAGGTATGAGGGACTGATTCGAGGGTGTTCTGATGGGCACGTTGAGCGCAGTTGAACTTCATCGCCGCTGGGTTGGCCTTGGCTTCCGCAGTGTCAGCATAGGCTGGATAGGCATTCATATCACATCAGCATCAGGAACGAACGGCGATGGAGGACCGGAATGAAAGGAAAAAAGCGTCGAGAATGGCGTCAGTCGGATTTCGGCACCGCGGCACCGAGGGGACCAAAATGATATAAAAGGCAGGCCGTGGACTCGGACATACCTTGAGGATAACTGATCTTCGCAGCACGACGCGCCCGGACCACAACGAACGTTTGGTACTGATCGACCCGTCAGCATCCCGACGCTCGTCAAACAACATTTGAAATGGTGGCCTACGCACAACGAGCAGCCAACCAGTAGACATCGCAGTTAATGCGACATAGCCATAGTTATCGGGCAACGAAAGGTCGAGAACCATTTTGTGAAGATGTGTGGAGGCGAATTGGAAGACGGGGTTGGGCTGAAGTACTGCTCGCTGCTCGTTTTTCAAGTCGCCCTGCGACGCGACGCCTTCCGACTTCCGAGGCCAACCGCCGATCAGAAGGCAACCATTGACCGACAGGAACGGAACATGACAAATCTAACGATTCATCCCACGTCTTGCGACGCTCAGAATCTTCCGTGACGGGAGTTCTTTCATCAAGTTTGGCATAGCCTGAACCCGCTTCACGTTGATTTTGACTCACGACGATTGGTAATAAGGGGGCAAGAACCGCTGGTTGCGGTGCAGTGAACAAGAAATCAAGTCAGCAGCACTCGTGTGATCCTAAGCCAGATACGTGGCCACCCCGAAGTGGAGATTGCGTTGTTGACTGGCAAATATACGATCGCTGAGGTGTCGAAGACGCAAGGAATATTGACAAAGAAAATTGCCCCGAGCACATAAGTCACCGTCCACCTGCGGAGGCCAGATGGAGTTCCACCCAATATATTTCACGTTACCAGACTACGTGCACGACCTGTTTTGCATTTTTCCATCCCCGAACCCTGCATGGAAATCCCAAATTATCTTGAAATTTGTTTGGGGGGACCACCACAGGAACCCCCAGGAGATTCCATAGGTGTACAACTGAATCCCCTGGGAGCAAACCAAAATTATCCTCCACTTGCAGCGATCCAGGTTGTTAGGGTAGTGGATGGATATAGATAGCGTGGCAACCTCCTTACGGCCGACGAAGGTTATAGTCAATGCAGCGCATTATGTACCATATGCTCTATCTTCTGCGGAAGTCGCGATGGTCATCTGTGGCCACGCGTTGGATAAAATGGGATGTGGGGACTAATATTTTCATCCACAAAACTCCAAAGGCTTTGCACCCTATTCCACATATCCTGTTCGACACATCCCATCCTTTGAAGTCCCTTTGATTGACGGACGGTTGGTGTTCACCAGATAACGGGAACGAACAGGTGTACCCCCATCTCGGCGGTGCACACAAATGGGTAGTATGAAGCACCCGCACACTCACTGCAAATCAGCGGTTCGTCTACGGCGGGAGATTCTTGACAAGACTCCTTGACGCGCCGTGTAGCGGAGGCGCGCATATACGGGCCTCATGCAGTGCGGCGCTAAGATTAGATCGAGGGCAGGTACATCCCAACGCGCCTTGTCATGAGTGCGCAACGGACGAGCGACGAACGACAGGCCGTGATCGGCAACGTCGTCTGGGGAGTGACGCGGTACTAATGACGTGGGGGCCCTTCTCGCGGTCTTGGAAGACGATGGATTGAATGTGAGCTGTGATTAAAGTAGCAAACTGACCTTAAGTCGGTGAAAGTGATCTAGCGATGAAAAATACGGTCAGAAGAGTGAAGAGAGAAGATGTGGGTCATCGAGCCAGTTCTAGGGACTGAGTGCATGGGCCTTGGTATCTTGGCGTACGACTGCTTAATAGAAATGATCTTATAATGACAGCCCAAAAACGAGGCGCACATGCGCCCGCCGTGTCTCCGCAAGTTGTCTAGCGGGTGGTGTCACGAGCCTCCTTTGCGCGTCGCAGAGAGATATTCGAGCGGGAGTGGTAGGGCGAAGAGCGGATGAGAAGTGGGATTACAGGACGGCGGTCTGGCGAGGGAAGGGCCGTTGGCGATATTCGTCGAAGGGGAGTGTGCGACCTCACCTCATGCGGTCGTCATCAACCGGAATGAGAAAAGTTGTTCCTGTGATGCCACTATAGCACCAAAAGCCGGGATGAGTGCAATTCTTCCAGGGCCTCTCAA
>Ga0307515_10020513_pt1 | contig 11783 bp, 13 predicted proteins | sample 17_EM_MG_FD_194513 | JGI IMG/M metagenome (GOLD analysis project Ga0307515, IMG submission 194513) | Populus trichocarpa ectomycorrhiza microbial communities from riparian zone in the Pacific Northwest, United States - 17_EM | ecosystem: Host-associated > Plants > Roots > Unclassified | place...
ATCCCCGAACTCCCGAACCTCCGTACCTGGTACGGATGTTCACCCTTGAGGGGCCGTTCCCTGCCGGGGGAAGGGCCCCTTCCGCCGTTACGGCTAGGCTCGTCGCCATGTCACGTATCGACGGCCGCACCCCCGAACAGCTCCGCCCCGTCACCATCGAACGCGGGTGGAGCAAGCACGCCGAGGGCTCTGTCCTCGTCTCCTTCGGCGACACGAAGGTCTTCTGCACCGCCTCCGTCACCGAGGGCGTCCCGCGCTGGCGCAAGGGCAGCGGCGAGGGCTGGGTCACCGCCGAGTACTCGATGCTCCCGCGCGCCACGAACACCCGCGGTGACCGCGAGTCCGTCCGCGGCAAGATCGGCGGCCGTACGCACGAGATCAGCCGTCTGATCGGCCGCTCCCTGCGCGCGGTGATCGACTACAAGGCGCTCGGCGAGAACACGATCGTCCTCGACTGCGACGTCCTCCAGGCCGACGGCGGCACGCGTACGGCGGCCATCACCGGCGCGTACGTCGCCCTGGCCGACGCGGTCGCCTGGGCCCAGGCCAAGAAGCTGATCCGGGCCAACCGCCAGCCCCTCACCGGCACGGTGAGCGCGGTGTCGGTGGGCATCGTGGGCGGGGTCCCGCTGCTCGACCTCTGCTACGAGGAGGACGTACGCGCGGAGACCGACATGAACGTCGTCTGCACCGGCGACGGCCGCTTCGTGGAGGTCCAGGGCACGGCGGAGGCGGAGCCCTTCGCCCGCGACGAGTTGAACTCCCTCCTCGACCTCGCGGTCGCCGGCTGCACGGACCTGGCGGCACTCCAGCGCAAGGCGCTGGACGAAGCCCTGGAAAGGTAAAGGGCAGACCAAATAGGGTGGCGGTGGCGGGCAACCGCACACCTGATCCAGCGCGTCTCCAGGGATGCGCAGGAACGTGGGCGTACGGCATGCCGCCGTACGCCCGACCAGCCAACGGAGGGAACCCCAACAATGCCCGTGAGCCGCCGAATCCGAAACGCCCGAGGACTCGGACGGGGGCGCCGTGCCACCGCCATTGCGGCCACGGTGGCGGCCGTCGCGCTGACCGCCGGGCTCACCACCGGATGCGACGCCGTCAACAAGGCCCTGGACTGCGTCCAGACCGCCGATGCCATCGCCACCAGCGTCTCCGACCTCCAGCAGGCCGTGGAGAACGCGGCGAACGACCCGACGCAGGCGTCCGAGGCCCTGGATTCGATCGACAAGAACCTCAGCGACATCGGCGACAAGACGGACAACGCCGACGTCAACAAGGCGGTCGACGACCTCAACGCGGCCGTGAACAACGTCCAGACGGCGATCAAGAACGGCGACGAGACCCCGGACATCAGTGGCGTGACGGACGCGGCGGGCGAACTGACAAAGGTCTGCACGTCGTAGACGAAGGTCTGCACGTCGTAAACGAGTCGCAGGCGAGCCCGGGGCTGCCGGGATACTGGACGCCATGACACGCCTGATCCTCGCCACCCGTAACGCCGGAAAGATCACCGAGCTGAGGCAGATCCTCGCCGACGCGGCCCTCCCCATGGACCTGGTCGGCGCGGACGCCTACCCGGAGATCCCCGACGTCAAAGAAACGGGCATCACGTTCGCGGAGAACGCCCTGCTCAAGGCCCACGCCCTGGCCCAGGCAACAGGCCTCCCGGCGGTGGCCGACGACTCGGGCCTGTGCGTGGACGTCTTGAACGGCGCCCCGGGCATCTTCTCGGCCCGCTGGTCGGGACGGCATGGGGATGATCGAGCGAACCTGGAGCTGTTGCTCGCCCAGCTGTCGGACATCGCGGACGAACACCGAGGCGCCCACTTCGCGTGCGCGGCGGCCCTCGCTCTGCCGGACGGCACGGAACGGGTGGTCGAGGGCCGCCTGCGGGGCGTCCTCCGCCACACCCCGGAGGGCTCGGGCGGCTTCGGCTACGACCCCATCCTCCAGCCGGAGGGCGACACCCGGACGTGCGCACAGCTGACGGCGGCGGAGAAGAACGCGATCAGCCATCGGGGGCAGGCGTTCCGGGGGTTGGTGGGGGTGGTTCGGGAGTTGTTGGGCTGAGGTAGGGATTCGGGAACGGCCTGCGAATCGATCATCCGATTCGCAGGCCGTTTCTGTGCGGCGGAAGGGATTCGAACCCTCAAGCCCGATCAAGGGCCACAGATCCTAAGTCTGCTGTGTCGCCATTGCACCACCGCCGCTAGCCGCCTGCCATCGTACCGGGAGTTGCTTGCCGCCTTCTGCCTCCCCTGCACCAGGTACTGGTGATCGCGTGACAGTTGGGGCAGAGCAGCCGCAGGTTCGCGCGCCGATCGTCGCTCCAGTCCCCGTTGATGTGATCGATTTCCAGGGTCATGGGCTTGCCGAGCCATTCCGGGCCGGTGCCGCACCTGGCGCACTCTTCGGCTGTGCCGACCTCGTTGAGTGCTCGGCGTAGGCGGTTTGTACTCGTCCGCTGCTTGCCGTTGTGCTGCACCAGAACATCTTCGGGCCGTTTGGTGTTCGGAGCAGGCCTGCCCTGTTGGTGTGCCTGTCCCAGGAAATGTGCCGTCGTCAGGCGATCGTCGGCGATCCACTGGCGTAGTTTCGTCCGCTGTGCACCGTTGTCCATGCAGCCCAGGCGGCGTAGCACCTCTGCCAGGGAGACGGAATCGGTGACGGCCGCCCGTAACTCGTCGGGTGTGGGCCGGGCGGATCTGCCGCAGGGGCGAAAGTGTGAGATGTCGATGCCGAAATGGGTAAATCGCTTAGTGAGGTATGTGCGGAGGTAGCCGTATGGCGGGGTGCCGAAGAAGGCAATGACCTCGTCGAGGTCGGAACACCGAGCTGCTGCCTCGACCAGGCGCCCTTGGGTGTACTGCACGTCGCTGGTCACGAAGCGCGTCCCTTGCTGCGGCCGCGGTAACTGTCCGTCGTCGAGTGACAGTTGGGGCAAAGAAGCCTCAGGTTCTCGATGTGGTTGTTCCGCCAGTTACCGTCGATGTGGTCGACCTCAAGGGGGAGCGTCTCCCCGAGCCAGACTCCTTGGAGGTCGCACAGCGCGCAGCGCTCCTCCATGCCCAGCTCGCCCATCGCCCGCTTCAGACGACTGCTTGGGACTCGCCTGGCATGTGCCGACGTGTCTTCGGTGAGGATCTCCTCGGCAGTCCGGCGGCGCTGGTTGTACCGCTGCCGTTCCGTGCGGACCACTGGCGTGAAGTGTGAGGTGTCGATGCCGTAGGTCTTGATGCGTCGGGAGATGTTCGTGTGATGTCCGCCGACTACCTCGAGCCCGAGTCGCCGTAGAACCTCGTTGACGCTCGACGACGTTGCCACAACCGGCTCAAGGATTTCCCTCGTCCACTTGGCCCCTTCGCGCTCAAAGTGCGAGACATCCACCCCGAGTTTCTTCATCCGCTGGGAGATGTATCGCCGCTTCCAGCTTTTGGGATCCACCCCCAATCTCCCGCAGGCCTCCGACAGCGTCCGAGCTCCCCGAGCAGCCTCCTCCAGCCGCTCCTTCGGGTATGCGCTGACCCCCATGGATGCCTCCGTTCCCCGACCACCCGTTCGTGGCCTCGTGCGGAATAACGAACCGCTTATCGGACAGTCACGCCCGAAAATGCAGAGGGAGCCTCAAGGGCGGCGGAACACCTCGGTAGGTCGGAACGGCCGCTCCGGGGTGGGTGGCAGGGCGCCGAAGCGCGGGAGGGGAACACGCTCTGCCGCGCCCTGTGGGTCGGTCTCCTGTGCGGCCGTGGTGTGATCGTCGGCTACGCCACCGGGGACCCACTGGTGGCCGTCCCACTCCAGCATCCCGCGTGGGGCGTCCGGGTCGACGTGTCCGCCTTGTTCGGGGCCGTCACCGAGGGGGACGGCCTTGCGGTCGCCGGGTGCAGGACGGCTGGCCTCTCGGCGCGCGGCCCACTCGTCCAACGGTTCGTCATCCACGGGTTTCCCCTCCCTGCTTGTGGTGTCAGTCTGCCCGGTGGCCCGTGCCGCCGACGAAACCCCGGCCGGTCAGAGGGTGATGCTCCAGCCGCCTCGGGCCAGAGTGGTCGCACCGTCCGGTGTGACGGTCACCCGGGCCCCGTACACGGGCAGTTCGCCGTGTTCGATCCATCGCCACCGGATGGCTTCGAGCAGGGCGTAGAGGCGGCGGGGGCCGCTCTGGTGGACGGTTGTCGTGCGGCTGTCGGGTTCGGTGTGGGCGCGGGCCCAGGAACCGTCCGAGTGCAGCATCCACGTCACCCGGCCACCGTCGTCGTCGGTGCCGTTGCGGTGCTCGATGCCGGGGGAGGTGAGGGAGAGCATCGACCACACCTCCCATGCCTGCATGACGTCGAGCACTGGGAACGGGGACTCGGTGACGTCGTCGCCGTCTCGGGCACGGACCCGCTGGAAGAGGTCGTCGAGCTGGGGCGGGTAGTCGTCGCTCGTGCGGGTCGCCATGAACGCGGCTCGGTCCCACTCGATCCGGCCGGTGGCGCCGCCGTCCTCGTTCTTGTCGGCGGTCAGGATCAGGCCGGTTGCGGCGAGGGTGGTCACCAGGCGTCCGCCCGGTCGCAGCGCGCGCAGCCACGACGCGGGAACGCGGGGCACGGACACCATGGACACGATCCGGTCGTACTCGCCGGGGATCGGAGCGGCGGCGTCCTGGGTGAGCGCCTTCGGGTGGTGGCCTATCGTGGCGAGCCGTTCCGTGGCGGCCTCGGTCAGGTACGGGTCGACGTCCAGGGTGGTCACGTAGTCGTCCTCCAGCCGCGCGCACGCCAGGGCCGCGCTGTAGCCGGAGCCGGTGGCGACGTCCAGCAGCTCCTGGTGTTCGCCCAGCCTCCCGTGCGCCAGCATGCTGACCACGAGGCTCGGCAGAGTGCTGGACGAGGTGGGCCGCCCGGTCACCGCCTCGCCGTCGGCGGCGTGATCGGCGTGCAGCGGGCCGACCCGGGTCACAAGGGTCTGGTCCGCGTATGCGGATCGCGCCCAGGCTGTCTCGTCTGCGGGGCCGGAGGTGGGCGTCCAGCCTTTGGGGTCGGCGGTGTACCAGCGGGGCACGCACAGGTGCCGGGGTGTGGCCAGGACCGGCCCGTACCAGGGGGAGGCGGGGTGCACCGCCGTGCGGGCGAGCTCGGCGGCGTACTGCTGCCAGTCCATCAGGTGACTCCTTGCAGTTCATCAGCGATCGCTGCGGCGATCGGCTGCCCGGTGGCGCCCTGGATCCAGTCCCACTGCCCGCACGGATTCACCTCAAGGAACCACCACCGCCCTGCGGGGTCAACGACGAAGTCGGCGGCTCCGTAGGTGAGATGGAGCCGGTCCATCAGGCCGCGCATTCCTGCCCACACGTCGGTGGGAACTTCCGTGGTGGTGTAGGTGAGAGAGCCGTAGTCGGATCGCCAGTCCTCGTGAGCGGCCTCGCTGGCGGCGTGGATTTCGGTGGCGAACATGCGCGCGCCGACGACCGTCAGACGGACTTCGTGGCTCTTGTCGACCCATGCCTGGAACAGGTGTGCGGTGGTCTCGATGCCTCGGAGGTCGGCGAGATCGTCCGGGGTGAGGCGGCGGGTGTAGACGGTTTTGAGCTTGCCGTCCTCGACCAGCACCGGGGAAGCCACTGGCTTGCAGACCAGCGGGCCGGGGATGGCGGCGGCGAACTCCCGCACCGCCTCGGGCCGGTTCGTGATCAGGGTGGGCGGGATGCGCAGCCCACAGGCCCGGGCCGCGTCGAGCTGTACCGGCTTGTACTCGGCACGGGCCATGAACGTCGGATGGTTGACCCATCGGCAGTCGAGTGCGGACACGACACCGCCGAGCCCGGCGCGGGCCTGCGCCGCGGCGAACTGTTCTTCGGGGCCGGTCATGCCATCGGAGAACTGGAACGCCCCGGGGGCGCGGTAGTACACCGCGCGGACCCGGGACAACGCCACCGTGCGGTGGACGGTGGTCAGTTCGCCCGCCCATCCGCGCCCCCGGCTGATCCGGCCCGTCAGCGATATCCGCTGGGGGAAGTCGGCGGTGTCCATCCGGAACACCTCAACTCCTCGGCCGGTCAGCTCCGTCACGACTCGATCCGTCGGCCAGTCGTCGTTGGCCGCGATCACCAGGACAGGCAGGGACATGTTCTAGTCCTTCGCCCCTTCGTCCAGCGGCGGCGGGTTCGTGGTCGAGCCGTCCGGCACGGTCGGGCTGTGGGTGTTGGCCATGCACGTCAACAGGCCCCCGTCGTAGGACAGATTGACCTGGCGGGCGTGGTCGTACGCGTGAGTCGGTATGACGGTGGCCCCGGTCGAGTCGGGGACGCGGGCGAACCGTAGCGCCCACGGCCGGGTCTGCGGGCCGGAAGGTGCCTCCGAGCTGTAGGGGGTGCGGCCTTCGGACGGGGTGAGCGGGAACGCCTCACGGTTCAGAGCTGTCGTCACAGGCTTCCTCCAGTCAGTTGCGGTACGGGGCACAGCGCGGGGCCGCGGCCTGCATCGGGTCTCTCTCCTCCTGAGTCCGCCGGTGCCGGGCCGATGAGAGGAGCCGGAACACCTCGCCGGGGTCGGCGAGGGCGCCGGGGCCGTCCATCGGGACGCACCAGTACGAGCGCACGCCCTCCGGCTCGGTGGTCTCCGGCCGGGGTACGCCGAGGAAGCAGTCCCGCCCGAGGAATTCCGCCTCCGGGCCACGGTGTGAGGTCCACACGGGGCGTTGTCCGGTGCTTGCCGGTACGAGGACGTAGTACCGGCCGGCGTACTGGTCCATGAATACGGGGCCGCCCTGTAACGCCTCCGTGAGGAACGTGTCGATCGTCCGGGTGTTGTCCGTGCCAGCTGCGGCGCGCACCAGGGCCGCCGAGATCCGGATCGCGCCGAAGACACCGCCGCACCGCAGGAGTGCTGTCCCGCTCTCCCGCCACTGGGTCTGGGCTTCCTTCGCGTCCTGTGCCGCAACCAGCAGCCAGGTACGGACCGCGGCCTCACGGTCCTGGCGGGAGTGCACGATCGCAACCGCGCCGGCCTCCACGGGGGCGGCTGCGCGCTGTAAGGGTGGGCTCACGGGGGACTCCCTGGATCAGGTTGTGCTTGGCCGTGCACTCTCAGTGAGGGCTGTTACGAGCGTTGCAACCGCGAGCGGACGGCTCTACCCCCAATCGGCCCTCGGGTATTGGCACGAAGTTGACGGTTTTCCTCTGCTCTTCCTCGGACTCGCCTCGGGACCGCTAAGTACCTTCTATGCGGGGCAACTTGATGGCGGGAGCGTTCTAACGTCGAGGCAGTGACGAGTTGGACGGACTGGATGGGGAGGCGCGGTGTTGTTCTTCCGGCACACCCTGGAAGCGCGCGGCATACGAAGCGCTGAGGACTTTCTTCCGCAGTACAGGGAAGCCGCCACGCGACTCGGCCTGCAGAACGCGGACCCGGCTCCCAAGACCATTGAGGGATGGATCTACCAGGGGCGAAGGCCACAGCGGGTCTTCCGGTCGGTCATCGTCGAGATGCTGGGCTACAGCATCGATGACCTTTGGCGGGAGGTACCCGAGGGCGCCGCACCGAACTTCGTTCCGCTCACCGGCACGTCACTGACTCCGCTCCATGCCGACAACGGCGTAGACCTGAATGAGATGAAAAGGACGGGCGCGATGGCTGTGCGACGCGCGAAGGAGTTCCTCCTGGACAAGGATCGCGATCGGGTGGGCGACGAAACGCTCGGCCTGCTCGACGACGAGGTGGCGCGACTGGTGGCGGCTTACCCGCGTGAGCCGCTGTCGACCATTTGGGAGGACCTGCTGGAGACCCAGGATCAGGTCTTCCGTCTCCTGGACGGCCGCAGGGTTCGGCCGTCCCAGCTACGCGACCTGAATTTCAAGGCGGCAGTGTTGTCTTTCCTCGTTGCCAAGGGCTTCAACGACATGGAGGCGCCCCACCACGCCGTGACCATGACCCGGGTCGCGGCCTCCTGCGCCAAAGACGCTGAACACGCCGGGCTCATTGCCCTCACCGAGGGTCTCAAGTCGCTGATTGCCTACTGGGCGGACAGGCCTCAGGACGCCTACTACTACGCCGGCCAAGGGGCCGAGACAGCGGCTGAACTTCGCGGAACCGTCGGGCTGTGGCTGCTCGGTCTCCAGGCTCGCGCCGCTGCAGTTCTGGGTGACGAGGAAACAGTGCGTGCCGCCAACCAGCAGGCCACCGACCGGCGAGAACGCGTCGTCCCTGACGACCTCGACCAGCTCGGCGGTCTCTTCACCTACTCACCGGAGAAGCAGCTCTACTACGTGGTGGAGTCGGAAGCGCTCCTCGGCCACGGCGGTGTGCAACTCGCCGCGCAGGCAGAGCAGGCTGTGCAGGGCTTCAGTGACCCCACCGACGCGAACTGGGCATTCGGCGACCTTGCAGGATCACAGTGCAACCTCTCACTGATCCGTCTCTTCAGCGCAGACGTGGAAGGCACAGCTGAAGCCATCCGCCCGGTCTTGGACCTACCGGTCTCCCACCGGAACAACGGCATCGTCGTATCCGCGCTACGCGTCCGCCAGGCCCTGAGGAACGGCTCCGCGCGCACCGCCCTTGCAGCCCGGGACCTCCGCGCGGAGATCGAGTCTTTCCCGGCGAACCGGCCCGCTCTGCCCCACGGGTAGAGTCCGAGGCATGTACCCGGTCAGCCGTTCCGGCCCACGTCTCGTTCTGCGTGAACTCGCCGATGAGGACGTGGACGCGGTGCTTGCGATCTACGGCAGTCCCGAAGCCACGGAGCATCTGTCGTTCGAACCACGTACCCGAGAGCAGGTCGAGCAGATCGTGTCCCGGTCGGCTGCCTCCGCCACCGTGACCCCACGCACTGAGTACGCGCTCGCTGTCGTCGAACGGGAAACGGCCGAGCTGATCGGGTTCGGCCGCCTTGCCACTGATCCTCATCAGCCGCGTGGAGCCACCATGGGCTTCGCCCTGCGCCCCGACGCTTGGGGCGTCGGTTACGGACTCGAGACCGTGCGCCTCATCCTCTGTTTTGGGTTCGAGGATCTGGGCCTTCACCGTATCTGGGGTGCACGTTCCCCACTCAACGAGGCCTCGGCGAAGACCATGGCCGGTGCGGGCATGGTCGAGGAGGGGACCATCCGTGAGCACATCTTCAAGGCTGACCAGTGGAGGGACTCCGTCGTGCACGCCATGCTCGAACATGAATGGTTCGCTGTCTCGCAGCAGGCATAAGGCGCGCTCGCAGTCAGCAGGCCGGTCGCGACAACTGTTCCCCCTGCGGCCAGGCAGCAGTACAGCTGGCGTGACGTCGGCGGGATGGGAAGGCCGCCCCTCGGGGGCGAGGGGCGGCCAAGAGGCGTTGGTCTACGGGTAGTTGGTCAGGTTGGCCACGTTGGTGGATGTGTTGGACGGGCCGCCCGTGCCGTTGGCGATGTGCCAGATGGTGCCGACGCCGCCCAGGGAGACCGTCACCATGTTCTGGAAGCGGACGCCCGAGCGGTTCGGGGCCTCTATCGCGCGTTCGGCGGCCACGCCCGGGTTGGCGTTGAAGAAGCAGTAGCTGCCGAGGCCGTAGGCCTGGTGGGTGGTGACCGAGTCGGCGACCTTGTAGGCGGCGTAGCCCAGTGTGGAGCCGTTCATCCAGGCCGCCTGGTTCGGCGGGTCGTACGGCATCTCGTTCTGGTAGAAGTACGTCCGGCCGCCGTTGCCGTTCCAGATGGTCTGGTACTTCTGGTAGTGCTCGACGAACAGGCCGTACATCGTCACGTTGTCACCGTTGACGATCAGGCCGGTGTCCGCGGTGTTCGTGTTCCAGCCGACGCCGTCGCCGTGGTCGGCGCGCCAGATCCAGGTGTGGTCGCCGATGACGTTGTCGCTGTTGACGACGAGGCTCGTGGTCGCCCTGCCGACGGCGGCGCCGCCGACGCGGAAGTACACGTCGTGCAGGGAACTCGGGTCGGCCGCGTGGGAGGCGGCGGAGCCGGCCGGGCCGACCTCCAGCAGGGAGGGCGAGTTGGTGGTGCCGGCGTCGAAGAGCACACCCGCGATCTTCACGCCGTCGACGTCGGCCACCTTCATCGCGGTGATGCCGTTGTCCGGGATGAACGTGGCCAGACCGAGACCCAGGACGACCGTGTCGGCGCGGTTCACCTGGAGCGTCTGGTTCAGGTGGTACACGCCCGGGGTGACCAGGAGGTTCTTGCCGGCTGCCAGTGCCGTGTTGATGTCGGAGGCGGTGGCGCCCGGTTTCACGACGTAGAAGGTGCTCAGGGACAGTGAGTTGCCGGCGGGGGAGCCGTTCGCCCAGCTGGTCGCCGTGGAGTTGGTGCGCACGGACGGCACGAACACCTGGTAGGCGCCGTTCTCGTCGACGTAGAGGAACGGCTTCTCCCGGCTGACCGGGCTCTGTGCGACCGTCGTGTACGGCGGGTTGGGGAAGCTGGTGCCCGGCACGCCCTGGCTGCCGACGAAGACCTGGTTCCAATTGGCGCCGGTCCAGCTGCCTAGCTGGGAGTTGCGGGTCAGCCACTGCTGCTGGCTGCCGGAGTTGACCTGCCCGTCGATCTTGCTGTCGGCGAGCAGCCCGCCGCTGGACCAACCGCCGTCGTCCAGGGAGAGGTTGCCGCGCAGATGGATACGCCGGTACGGCGCCGCCTGCGAGACCGCCCAACGGTCGCTGCCGCCGGTCGGGTTGACCGAGAGGTTCTCGGCGCCGCGCCAGAAGTTCTGCGTCGCGTTGCCCTGGAACCAGTCGGCCTCCGCGTGCACCGCGCCGTTGATCGTCACCGCGTCCGGGGACAGACCGAGCCCCGCGACCTGGGTGTAGAAGCCGACGTTGACGTCCGCGTTGTAGGCGCCCGGCTTGAACAGCACGGAGTAGCGCTGGGAGCCGAACTGGTTCGTCTCCTGCTGCGAGAAGATGCCGTTCAGCCGGTTCTGGATCGTCGTCGACGACATCGACGGGTCGAATATCACCACGTTCGGGCCGAGGTCGGGGTTGGCCGTCGACTGGGCCACGGGCGTCACCTGGAAGCGCTGGGCCGCTGACCCGTTGCAGGTGTACTGCACGAACTGCACGCTGTCGGCGGTCGAGGCGGCCGGGACGTCCAGGCACTTGCCGCTGTTGCGGTTGACGAAGTGGTAGGCGCCGCCGCCCTCGTGGACCGGCAGCCACTGCTGGTTGGCGCCGCCGCCCCACGCCCACAGCTGCATGGCCGCGTTGTCGGCCGTGGACACGCCGGTGACATCCACGACCTGGCTGGTGTTGTTGCGGTTGTTGATCCGGACGTAGCCGCCGCCGGTGTCGGTGAAACTCCACTGCTGGGCGGTGGAGTTGTTGCAGGAGTACTGCTGTACGGCGGTGCCGTTCGCCGTGGCGGCCGAGCGGGCGTCGAGACACCGGCCGCTGGCGGCGTTCATGACGCTGGCGAAGTCGCTGGGCAGCGCGGCTGCCGCCGGCGCGGGGGTGGCGGCGACCAGCGAGGCGGCGGCGACGGCGACCACCACCGCGAGGGAGACGACTGGGGGCAGGGACAGAGGTCTGGACATAGGTGGGGGAGCCTTCCGTGGGGGGACGGATGATGCGTTCGACTCGTGAGCGGCGCGCGTGACGCGAGGTGCTTGGTCTGAACCTATGGCTGTGGACCATCTGTGTCAGCTGGTGAAGCAAGGGTTGGTGAAGGTGACTTGAAGGTGCGGCGACGCAAAAAGCCCGTGCCGGAATAGAACCGGCACGGGCTGCCCGTGAAGGGAGGGGGAAGGGGGGAACGGGTCCCCAGGTCCCTCAGATACCCAGGTCCTTGATGATCTTCGCCACGTGGCCCGTCGCCCGCA
>Ga0307515_10020514_pt1 | contig 11783 bp, 14 predicted proteins | sample 17_EM_MG_FD_194513 | JGI IMG/M metagenome (GOLD analysis project Ga0307515, IMG submission 194513) | Populus trichocarpa ectomycorrhiza microbial communities from riparian zone in the Pacific Northwest, United States - 17_EM | ecosystem: Host-associated > Plants > Roots > Unclassified | place...
CGTTCCGAATTGAGTGATGGCGGTTCATTTATCTGGCCACCGAGTACCTTACACCAAAATTGAAAGAGAACCCCGGAAATAGCTTGAAGCAACTCGGTTTCTATGGTTCCTGGTTCGGGATCTTTCCCCGTGAAGCTGTCTTTGGAAAGTTTATTTCTTTTTTCCCTCGCCTGATTCCTCATTCCATCACATGTCAAGTGCAATTTCATGTGCGAGCCCACGCTATTCCCTCGCGCCTAAGTCAACTCAATGGCAGCCCCCATCGCTTAATTTAGGGGTTCAGGGGGGTGGCGGCGAAGCGTGGGGGCAGTGTCCACTAACTTTAGCCGAGCCTGAAAAAGACGTCAGGCATCCTTCAACTTCATCCAATTCACAAAGTTCATCCGCAGGCAATCTTTCGACGATATCGTGCATGCTCATGTCAAATACAAACGCCACGACGGCATTGAAAATAACCTTAACATGAGCCACGCAGGAAAAACTCCCAGGCTCGGGCTCGCCCGAAAAGAAGTTCCGATGCGCCCATCAACGAACGCCGCATTCAACCCCCTTGAAATAGTTGATCTGATGACCAGATACTATCAACTTCTCTCCCGAATGCGGTATTTCCCAGAGTCGTGCATCAAACATGCACCTCACGATCCTCCGGTCGACGCAAAGTTTGCCGCGTCTTTGGGAATGGAATCACAGGTCGTTGAGCTCCTTCAACTTCTCCCTTATGTTGATGGTTTGCACAATGAAGATGAGTTCATCATGCATGGAAGTTTTGCAGATTTTAGAAAGAGGAGTGTCTTGGAACAGAGCAGGGATCCAAAATTCATAACCCCGGAGAAGGGATTTGATATCGAGAATGGGGAATATGTGAGGCCGTGGGTGCTGGTGATGACGGAGTGCGGAAACCGCGGATCTGTTGTTTACTACGATACAAGAAACGGTGGCGGACTTTCTCCTCCTTTCCCACTCTTGTTGTGCTGATAGAATTCTAGGTCATTTGATGCTAGAAGATTTCTACGGAGGGAGTTTAGATCCCGTTTTCTCAGGTCGAAGAAATGGATCTCCTTCCTCGGTGAATCAAAACTCCATCGATAACCTACCGAGTAGACCGGCGAAAGAAATGCTCGAAGATTTCATGAATCGACACCAGACACTGGAATGGACTCCCTTTTACCTGAACGCGTATCGCATATTTCGTGAAGGAGAACCGCACCATGCTGAGTTGAAACAGCTGTTTGAGTATTACGGATGGCCCGACAACTTCGATGGGCCCGCGTTCGAGGTTGGCGCAGATCGATGGCGAACTTTCAATCGGGTGCGTGAGCTGGTGGATGAGAAAAAGAAGAAAGTTCCACAAGTCAAGCATCTTTCGAAGATTACGGGGCGCAGACTTCAGGAATATTTAGATCGATGCCAAAATGGTATCTGGGATGGTAATCCGAACTTGCCAGCAGAAGAGGTAGCAAAGCTGGAGGAGGAGTTAAAGAAGAGTGAGAGAGCGTACAAGATTGTGAGTGAGCAATTAGCTGGGGCCGAGGATGCAACAGAGAGCATGGATGGGGAAGATGGGGAGATTGAAAAGGCTTGGAAGAAGCAGATAGGGAACTATATTCGTTGGATTCAAAGTAATCTAGATTTCTCCAAACGGGAAGGCGGAAAGTTCGAGGTTGAGGAGGAGACGAAAAAGATGGAGGATGATATCCGTGGGTTGGAGGAGAAGCTCAGGAATGCGGCGAGCTTACCGAAGACAAGTGAAGAGGCAATTCAACGTCCGGGCCCAACGGCTATCAGACATGAGGTTCTGAAGTATGTGATCTGAAAGTTACCTGGAATATCCCGGGCAGATAATTCACTCCCGTGATGTCTCGCAGGAATTGAGCGTATGCTTGTGGTAAAAGATCGGAAACGAATGCTAATAGCGCGGTTGGCAATGATCAGGAGACTTGACTCTGATTCAAAGACGCACGCTCGAAGAGGTTGTAATTTGCCTCTGACTAGAAGTGACTGAACACGAACATCGAGGATCCGTACTCCTCAGCAGCGTGCTTTACCTCTCCTCAAGCAACCCACCCCTTAACTATGGAGCGTGTCTATAAATACTATGGTGGTTTCAGGAGAACTAGGTCGACGATGAGCGAGATCCCTGCTTGCGTTTTAGGATCTTGCTTCAAGTCGGCAAGTCATCTTCGGGCCACAATACCAGGATTGTTTACAGCGATGCTTTTCATATTTGTTCTTTGAGATGACTGGAGAATATTGAAAAGCCTTGGGGCTGTCTCTCTCTGTTTGTTTCTGTTGCAATTCCGTGGAGTTGCGGTCAAATCTCGTTCTGTCATGAGAGCGGTCAAGAAAGGGGGGATTGAATTCTCGGTCAGCAAGTTGCAAGCTTTTGGAAACTCTTTGTTATAGTCAGTCAGCATCAAAGCCCCTCAAAGTGCCAAACTCACGGAGTATTGATCCCTCGTAGCCATGTGTTTATCTGGAGAGCTGAGTTGACAATTTTCAACACCTTCATTTCCATGTTTTCAAACACCAGAGCCAGGGTTGCTTACCTATATATATACAGAGGTGCACGTGGACTGCCTCCATATCAAGCCCGAAACTAGGCATGTAGGCCTTCCTATGGGTGGGCAACAATTCCTCATGAAGCCCCGTTACACCGGGCATGCCGGCGTTGTCGGTCTCCCCTCTTTTGTGAAAGCCATATACAACACAAACACGTGTTAAGCCCAGTCTATAGAGTTCCAGAGTACGGATACTGATATTTACTGTCATTATACCTTTGTTGTCAAGCATATCTTGCTGTTGTGAGAGGGAAGGCAGACACAGATTTGTACAAAAGATACTGGAATAAATCAACCTAGGTCCAAGTCTCTGAAAGCTGGCAACGCCTTTCTCGGAAGCATACACCGAGGTTGTGGCTGCGCACTTCTGAGGGTAGTCTTCTCGTAGCCTCGGCCATCTCCATTTAATGACTCGGCACGATTATAGACCACACTCTTTTATAGATTTGATGTCATGGGAAGTGAAATAAAGTAAGGATAAAATGGAGAGTGGTTACGCTGCGGCAAACGAAGCCGGTTCTCAGGAGAGAGCCAAGATCGACAAAGAGACATTGAACCAAATGAGAGCTTGGCACGCTCGAGCACAAGGAAATGGAAATAGGAAAGGGAGCACATTGCAAGGAAGATGCCAATTTTGGCAATGCCCATTTAAGAGCACTTGAGATGGAATGTCGACGCGAATGCCCCTCACATATTTACAGAAAATGCTATCCAAAGAATAGTCCTCTCACCCTCTCAATACAGAGCGCCTTGTTTGGCAGGAGAGGCCGGTTGACAACAAACGTTGTCCGCCCTTTATTAATCATCTTTAATTTCGGACGAATTTCATCTGTTCATTCTCATTCAGCACCAGTGATTTGACAATGAAGAGTAGGTCCAGTCGTTTTTGTACTTGGTTGAGGAGGAGCCCCAGCAGTGGTAGCGGAAGGCATCAATTGGACCATCTGAGCATAGGTCCGCTTTCCTTTGGTTTGGGGTCCTGGCTTGGATCCAGGTTGTCCAACAGCTGAGGTGTTCATTCCAGGGAGTGGGGACTGATAGCCTTGTTGCAGGAAGGGTTTCGCCTCTGGGAAGGTTGCAGAGGAAGGCGCCAGAGGATTTCACAAAGAGAAATGTGTCTCAGCTAGGGATTTTCCTTTATACTTGATATGAAGATTAGCTTTGTCCCTTCCTTGGACTTCCGCCAGCTTGGGGCTGAGGTTGGGCCAGTACGGCTGTGTTTGTTGGAAAACACAGTGTCTCGACGGACCGCTTTATAGAACCGCCGTCAAATGATCAGTTATTAGTAAGTGTCTAATTATGTCTTCCTATTTTTAATGAAGAGGCTTGATGTATAGGGCAATGAAATATACACAAGGCTGAACAATTGGATCAAAAGGAAGATGACAAACTTTGTCTCGAGAAATGGGTTCTGTAAGACAGAACGTCTGTGATTAGAAAAAGGGGCATTCTTGTGTGTTCACTGAAGCAAGATCGTCCCATATTGTACACTTTGCTAGTAAGAATTGTACTTCTTATGACTGAATCACACTTCATACTTCTTTGAATGGGTATCTAACGCGAGGGAAGCAACGCAAGATCAGGCAAGAATAGACTGCTGGTTGAGCATCTCTTTTTCGCAACAATTCTCCTTCATCAACAACCACACAAACGCAGCTTTCTCGGGCTAGTCCTCTTCTCGTGTGTACCGTGCCCATACCGGCTGGGCTCAACTCGGAATCCCGTTCTTCTGCAGTTTCCGATCTTTGGCGTCAACCCATTGTCCACTATGTCCTGTCATTCCCGACTTTGTTGAGCCCCAGAGCCGAACCAGTCGAGGAAAGTCCCTGGTTCCTGGTCACCGGGGTGAAGTGTTGGTTCAGTCAATTTGCCCATTTGCCCATTTGCCCTGTTCAGTATCTCCAGCTGCGAACAGCCGCACTTCCAACCCAGGTCTTCCTCCCCGCATATCCATCACCGAGGCCCTCTAGCGAGTAGGAATAAACTTCTTCGAGTCGTCCTCCTGCTGCGACGCACTCTCCGGGAAGGCCGCAAGTCCCGCAATAATACCCCCAATCATGAAGACCAGGCTGACAATCGACCAAATGACGCCCCAGCACTGGCTTGAACCACCGTATCTCTGCGCGAAAACGCTCGCGTCGGACTCGTTGACTTTCCGTAGGATAAGGTCATCACACTGCCCTTCATTAGCTCCTGAAACAAAGAAAGGGGATATAGAGGGGGACTTACAATATCCCAAACCGAGTACAAGCTGCTCATAACCCCGATAAACAACACCACATACTTCAACGGCTCGGCATGCTTGATAAACCAACAGCCAACCAGCAGTCCCACCGCCATCAATATGGTTATGATCGTCAGCCAATCCTTGCGTGCCCACCACAATGTCAACAGAAAGCAGACTCCTAGGGCGATACTCGCAATCTTGCTAGCAACAATATTGAATCCGCAGAATATGAGGAGTGCGCCGATTAATGAGGAGCCCAGGTAGCCGGCAGGGAGGGTAACAGCAGAGATTCCACCGACCATGTGTGTTACGCCGCCTTCGCGTGGGTCGAGGGAGATGGATTTCACACGGCCACCGGTGCAGCAGGCTGTTATAGCGTGACCGAATTCGTGGAAGGCTATTACGAGCATCTGTATGGCGTCAGTATTGTCTGCAAGGCTGGAAGTAATGGAGGCTAGGAGGGAGCTACCTTGAAGGGCCAAAGCGAGTACTTGACATAAGGTATGTTCCAGAGGAGCGCGATGACTGCGATGTAGAGAACGATTATGCCCAGCGTTATCCCTTGCGTGTGGTTCACGGACAGACCACGAGCTGACAGCCTCGCCATCTCTGGGCCTGCTGCGACGACTGCGCGTTTGGCATATTCGACGAAGATGGCGCGAGGGATGGAGGCAGGTGTTGGTGCCATGGTGTGTGGTTTGCGTTGAACGAGCGCGGGTAAGAGTGTAAAGAATGGAGAAGGTCAAGAAGCAAAGGAATGTCTGGTTTTGAACCCCTCAGCAGACGCGTATGTTTCACATTTTTGGTGCTGCGCCTCGATGGTGGTTGGAGGGTGGCTGAGGAGAGATATTTTTAGAACGGCAACTTTTCTGGGGGAGACGAAGGTGCGTGACTCGCGGTTGATCACCACAAGGTCGTCTGAACATCATCAGCATCAATTACAAAGCTGCAACACAGTTCAGACGACAAGGTCGCGCGAGTTTTGTGATTCCAAGTTGTTGGTTAAAGCCTCATCGTTTAAATAATCAATTACTAATCATTCACTGAGAGTTGTGCTACTTTCCAGATATAGGAGACATCCGTTGGCAGCTGGTGGGTCATAAGATCTGCTCCACACGTTCATGAAATTGAAAGCTTTTCCGTCTGAGAGCATATTCTGAAGGGGGAAGTGTCTTGTGTGAAAGCTACTGGGCCGACTACCCCAGAAGAGGTATTGAAGAGGACTTGAACCATGAACCTTGCCACATCAAATGCAACGACATCGTGTCTGTTTTCAGCAACCTGAGTGGCTTTGAGAGCTGGAGCAAAGCCGTTGCCGGACACGAGATTGAAGACCTGGAAATTGAGGAGCTGCGCATTGTGAAGGTGGATGCTGTAAGAGTTGTGTCTTGTCGCTTCCAAGTTCCGTGTTCCTCGTTAACACTTGTAGGAATGCACCTGACGAGAGCACCATCGAGCGAACCTATTTCTGTCCCCTCACCGTCAGGGCACTCCATCTCTCCGCGGCCGTTGGGGGACAAATATGAGAAATACGAGGGAGTTACTTGAGAATGTCATTTTCAGGCAGAAGAAAGAAGAGTGAAGAGTGAGAGTAAAGGGTGTGGTGGTGGATTTTAATGTTGCAGTCGTCATCTAAATGGGAAATTCTAATGTCGAATAAGACTAGCGCTGCTGACGGCGCCAATAACCGCTTTTATATAAGAACGGTTTCTTCTCTTCTGCTCGAGTTATGAGCGAAACATCCTCGACAGCACCTCCCCAACCCCACACAGATACAAGGAAGACAAATTCTGAACCATGGAGGTATCGTGATCCCAGCGAATTCTTGATTTCTTTGAGGCCCAGCTAACATATCGGCAGCAGCATCCCATGGCCCCTTCTGCAAAACCCACCAGGAAGACAGGAGCAGCTGATTGCATAGCATATCCAACTAATCTAGCACAAGGTGCATCTCAGATGCGTCTGCGACCACGCTCGGCAGATAGAAATACGTCACCCGCGAACCCAGTATCGAGAGTAACGAGACGTACCAGGAAGTCAACCATGGCGGTCACAAAGAGACTAGCTACCAACTCGACACCAACTCGGAAAATTGCTTCCCCAACCAAGACAAGCAAGAGGATGCCCTGGAAGAATCAAAAGACAGATCATACACCGCTAGAGCTAGCAACAAACAACCCCAGTCTTTTGCAGAAAGTGGAATCACCCAACAGACATTTCCCAAATTTTCCAAGTTTCCTCCGGAACTTCGTAATACGATATGGGAAATGATGCTTCCACCATCACGAGTCATTCGAATTCTTGCTCATTGGGAGGAAAATACCTCCCAACCAGGTGCCCAATTAAAGGCTGAAGATGCGTCTGTTCCAGTGGTTCTTCACGTCAACAAGGAATCTCGTGGGAGCGCTGAAAGATTCTACACCCTCACATTTGGAAACCAGTTGCACCGAGGACCCATATATTTTGACTTCAATCGAGACACGATGTTTTTGCCCAGAGAAGCAGACCTAAACTACTTCTCCACTAACATTTCTATGAACCCGGAAATTACGATTGAAGACTCGGTCCGTTTTGTTGCATATGGACAAGAGATAGTGGACACTCAACTGCTGAAGGTATTTCGTTGGTTTTCGAAAATGGAGACACTGGCAGTCAGAAAGCTCCCGGAAATGCTTGAAAAAATTCCACCTGGACAACAAGGTCTGATCGAAAGGACGGAGAAAGATTACGAAGAGAGGTTCTCAAAGTGGAGGACCGAAGTAGCCTCGGCAAGAGATGTCCCGTTTACGGCGCCCAAGATTTATCATCTATCCAAGGAAGAATTTGCAGTTAAATACCTGCCAGACTGTGTTAAACAGAGTGGAACTTTGCTGCGAGCAGTGAACTTACGTTTCGAGACGACCTTTAACACTTACATCCGAAGCGCGGTGGTTGATATTTAGACATTCTTCGACGGGTCCCGAGTTTGGACTAAGGCAGAACTGTTTTTCTATTCAATTCGGGACAATTATGGATATCTCGAGAGGGGCATGCTAGCTGGCTGTTAACGGGTTGTTACACCTTCAAAGTTTCGAATAACCAGGAGCGGATGCGTGTAGCTGGTGGCTCACTCATAGCTCACCTCGGCATGTTTTCTTAATAAGTGTATCTATATTTTGGAATACGAAAAATATGTTTCGTAAGATTTCCGTTCACTCTGCGTTATTTTGTCAAGCGGAGAGGTACCCATTTCCCTATCCTCGAAGGAATTGAGCCACATGTCTGCCACAATGCCACACTGCCACGATTCAATTTCATATCTACTCACAGAATTATGTTGCCCCAACCACACAGACAATTCCGGTTTAGGTTTATGAAACGATGGTCATTCTGTTAATCTGATTGGTCACGCTAGGGCTACTTCAAAGAAGTCCCTATCTCCTAGCGAGAACGATTCAGATTCGGTCGGCCCGCACCAGCTAGCTCCTCCACTATTCCTGAAATAGGGCAATTATGGTTCGGGAAGTGTCCTCGAAGTTCGGTCCCTTAACAGGACAATTGTAAAAAGTTTCACTGATATGGCGCGGCCGTATTTTTTCGGTACTTTTGAAATGGACAGGCGACTCGGACGATCTTACTTCTGTACGATCTGACTTCTGTTTATAAAATCTTGCATCTTCGCGCACACTTTCGTAATTTTCATATTTTCTACACACATCATGACAATCTGTTCTCCAAAAACGTCTTCCTCTCTTGATCGGGTAACCGATTGAGTCTTCAAGTATCATGGGAGCCAATCTTCCTTCTTCTTCTTCTTCTTCTAGACAATAAAGTGGGATGCTGATGCAGGTCTTCTTTAGATCCCCATTAAAAACCTACTGCAATGAAACTGGATGGTAAGAAGGTCTCGAGCAAAAACAGGATGGTGATTCGATCAGGGGGATTGGTTGGGTGCTTCCGATCATGATACTGAGTGAAGAATTTGGCAAGGACAAAAATGCAGGTTCAAGTTTGAGGCCTCAGGGTGGGCTTCGACAGGCTCAATATCAATCGATTACGTGATTACGATTAGTAATCGATAATTAGCGATTGTTGGAACCACCGCGTCTCATGAACCAGACGACGAGAGGTCCACCCAAACCTCCGAAGACCGACTCGAGCGAAAATACGAGCAGCGTAGCGTAAGATAACCTCTCCCACACACTAACGCGATCCCACCTCACTGACCAGTTGTTAGTTCCGATACCACCAGCCTCGTACCGTAGCCCGCCCGGCTTCCAGTCAGCTTCGACATCGTCCCTCCCCTCCAGTCACAGGCCAGCGCCAAGTCAAGAAAGAACCACGACAGCTGGGTGGCGGCAAGGAAGTCGGAAACGCAACACCAAGTCCCGTATTTCAACTCAACAATTCCGCTTCTCGGCAAAATCAACAAGGCCTGCGAGAAATCCCGGTCGAAGCTGAGGAAAGACGTGGCTTTGCGTCCGCACAGTTCTTTTACGACCTTACCCGCGACATGCACATTGAAAAAGCACTACCAGAAGGGAAACATAAGAGGGTTGTGAAAGGTTTCCCTCAATTCCCTGAGCTTCCACCAGAGATTCGGATGCGAATTTTCGAATATGCTGGAGTCGCATGGGGTGCGAACAACGTTTATATAACTTGTCGTCGAAGAGACCAACTATTTCAAAATACAACCTCCTTATTCCATGGGGCTCAAGGTCTCGGCGACTCTACACCAGGGCGGCGAATACCAGACTGTTGGCCATACGAACTTAGAGCAAGCTACAAACTTCCACCTTTGCTCCGCACGAACCACGAAGCTCGCATCGCCGCTCAGAAATTCTACAAGCTGTCCTTTGCATATCAGCTCAGGCACTCGTGCGGGGTCTGGTTTGATTCCACCAGAGACAAACTCATAATGGGATCAGGCGGAGCATTCGAATTCTTCAAGCGCGGTGCCAAAAACACGGAAGAAGATCGATCTGAACAGAAAAAAGTCGAGAAGACTCTTCGCTATCTAGTAATACGATCATTGTTCGCTCATGAGGTAATCCAGCTCTGCGCTAATAGTCATGGTTTAGAGAACCTTAATGCGTTGTACTTGGGGGGGACATCACTTTTCTGCCCTGGGCTTCAGAGCGGTGAGGGGGACTGCTTCATGAGGGCCGTGGCGGGGTTGATGGGGAGGTGGAAGCAGGCTGTAGGCAAGGGAGAGATTGCGAGGGCGCCGGAGGTGTATACACGCCACAGCGGCGATTTTGAAAAGAGGTTAGGTCTTTGTGAGGATGAGGATCCTGATGAGCTTCGCCTCACGTCCAAAAAGATATCGATAGAGCGTCTAAATTACTAAAGTATCTGGCTTGGCTGCAAAATCAATTAGACTGCCATGTCCAATGAAAATTTAAGGTGAAGTGCTTCGTAGATTGGAGATTGGGTTTGGATTTCAAACTGGAGCAGTTTAGTGATTTGGGTCTCAATAGCAAATCAAATAATAACCAAATTGCTTATGCCAGGTGTCCAAATCTTCTCTCAAACTTGTTTGACATAACCCTCCTTTATTCTCGAATCTCGATTAAAAGAAAGATGGGTCATGAATTCGACACAATTCCAAAGCTCGTTTGTGATACTATAATTGGCATCTTAAAAAAAGTTGTTGGGAATCCATGGGAGGTTTAAATAAGTTTCCAGCCTAGCCCGTTCTCAGCTTGGGGGTTCTTTTTAGCTAAGGGTGCAGAATTTTTAGAGGAAAAGGAAGACTTTTCTTTGGGACTTCCCGCATTTCTGGTCCCAGGTTTCAATATTGTCCCGTGAAAATTCTAGTCAACTTGCAGTAGGTGTCAATATTTGAACCGTGGTTTGCCAGAAGCTACTTCCAAGTTTTCTTTTGTGTCCATGGTAAATCATAGGAGCAGATTAAGGTCTACCCAATAGCATTTCTCAACCTCCCAGCTCTTCGTTAAGACCCTCACCTTTACGGTCTTCACGAAAACTTCTCCCGATCTACTTTTCAAGTTCATATATGAATATACGCTGCCTCCACATGGATCAAGGATCAGACTTTCCTGGTCAAAAATGGACTCTTGCTTCTCCTCGCTGCTGTCAGACGCTTTTTTGAAAACATGCCCAAAAGTAAAGTCACGTGCATAGGTCGCTACAGGCCAGTGATATGAGTTCGGAATAGCCCTTCCCTCCGTTTATTGAGCGGGTAAATCTGACCTCAAGTAGGAAAAATGCAGGGAAAGCACGACCACAGAGGGGGGTTCAGCTTTGAATGAAATTCTGGATAAACAGCCTCCAATTCAAACAACAAAATCAGGTCATAACATCCCTGCGTTTGGACAGCCGAGTCGTGTTGCAGATAGCAATTCTAGGTCCGAGTTGAAAGCCCCTCCCAAGCCATCGATAGAGGTATCGCACCTAGACCCAAATACATTCCTGAAGTTCTCGGAACTCCCAAGAGACCTTAGCTTCATCATATTTGATGAACATATCCGAGAACGGAAATCTCGGACTATTGTCATTTATTATGCCAAGAGAATCCAACGGACTCCAGTTAATGAACAAGATGGAAATTATACCAGCCCAGCCAGCGCCAAACATTTGCCCCTCTCCCCTGCAGAAACCAACGGCGAATTCGATTCGACTCTGAAAACCCCGTCGCTGGTGTGGCCATGGGAGTTGAGGACTGCGAAGTGCTCCATACCAGCAGCTCTTCTCGTCAATCGCAAATTTTGCTAGCTAGCTCAAAAATTCTACAAACTCAGCTTCGGGTATCAGCTCGGAGGAAGACCTGTGTGGTTTGATCTTGAAAAGACTGCCTGTTCATTACTTCTGGGGTTGCATATGATTTTTTTTCACATGTAGGATTCCCTCATGATGCAAAAAATGTGGCATCAAGAGAGGACATCGGAAAGAACTTGTGGTATCTCGCCTTTGCAAACTTAGATACTAATGAAGTATTGCAGCTCTACAATAACGTTCAAAGACTCTTGAATTTGCACTACGTTTACGTATTCAAA
>Ga0307515_10020515_pt1 | contig 11782 bp, 11 predicted proteins | sample 17_EM_MG_FD_194513 | JGI IMG/M metagenome (GOLD analysis project Ga0307515, IMG submission 194513) | Populus trichocarpa ectomycorrhiza microbial communities from riparian zone in the Pacific Northwest, United States - 17_EM | ecosystem: Host-associated > Plants > Roots > Unclassified | place...
CGCCCCCCCCCCCCCCCCCCCACACGAAATTCCTCCTCCTCCTCCAGCGCGAAGCAGTAGAGGCGAAAGCCCCGGGGTTTAAAACCAACCTCTATTAAATTATTGCTCTCAAAGAGGGTTCTTAAATTAGTATTTCTTTAATGAAGAGGACCGCGCGGAAAGAGAAGAGTAGCTGCGACCTGCGAGAGCTCTCTCTCTTTACTTTAGAGATGTTCGAATCAATATTTTATGCGCAACACAGCCAAGTTCCGACAAGTGTACACTGCCATTAACAGTCAGGACGAATTAAAATAATATTTTTTTTTAATAAATTCTCTTCATTTTCGTTAAGGTTTCGTAATTAAGATGACCTCAATTCTCATAATCCACATAACAAGTAGTCTGACAAATTCACTCAGTTAGCTTTTATAATTTGTTTTAATTTGCCTAAACATTTCTTCTTACATATTAAATAAAAAAGAGAGATTTAACACGACCCGCACACTGATCTAAACTAAAAATACTCCCTGAGACACTCACAGCAAGCACAACCACCATCAACAGGAGTTTAGTTGCGTGAACCACCACCAAAATCGAGAGGATTTGAGACCAACTAACTAAAGGAATCAACCATTTTCCGAGCATATTTACGTTCTTGTACGTGTGCAAGACAAATGTTATGAACACGGGGGGAGGGATAAGGGCAAAAGATCTTAATCGTTCACCTAAGTACAACCGCTACCTACAGAGATTACTTTCTCATCTTCCTCTCCCTTGTCTGCATTTTTTCCTACACCACACCATGCTGCCCCTTGTTCCAAAAAAAAACCCAATGTTACGAGTAGATTCAGCAAAGAGATGGGCACAAAGGAAGAGAAGGATACACGCAGGATAATTCCTGCCAGATCAGTAGTAACTCCCATAGTAAGGTTGTGGAACAGAGGCTGGCTGCTGCGCTGGAGTCAATGCTGCTGCTGGTGGCTGCGCGTAACTCTGTTGCGGGAAAGCCTGCTCGAATCATAAAAACACCATCAGTTACAGAAACAGGAAGTAAGATGTCAAGAAGAAGGAAAAGCGGTTTTTTCATTCCAGTAGTGTATAGACAAGTGAGCCCCCCCTCTTTTCTTTTCTTTTTTTTTTACCTGGGCAGGATAGGTAGGAGGATAAGCACCATAAGCAGCACCTTGTGCACCTGATGTAGGAACTTGAGGGCTAGTATAGCTGCCTCCATAACCACCATATGCAGCCTAATTACATAAAAGAATAAAATTTGGAATATCACTTCCATTAGGTAAACTATAATACTGCTTGCAAGACACTTGACGATGCCTGAAGACAAGCATGCGGCGTCATTCATTATCAAATTACTAGTGTCCTTGCGTAAAACGGTAACCTACTTGGTTATAGCCTGGAGTCCACTGTTGCGCCTGTACTTGTGTGGCTGGTGGCCAGGCTTGAGGCTGTAAGCCATAACCAGCTGTCCATTGATTTTGTGCACTTGCGTATGCCCCCATCAGAGACTGCGCGGGTGAGGTGGCATCAGAGTAGGGTTTGGCTATTTTTTCCCTATCCGAAGAAAGGTAATCCTCTGCATGGCGCTTTTTCAATTCTGACTTGCTACTGTGGGGTAAGAAGAACTTGGCATGCCGATCAGCAGCCTTCTTTATAGATTGAGCATCTCCAAAGATACCTAAAAACTGAAGGGGGAAAAACCAACGAAAACACAAGGAAATGTGATGAGAAAACTAGGCCCAGCCCATTCCAACACCAGAATCCTCAGCCAAGAAACTCAGCACCTCTTAAGGATAACCATTGCCAGCAAAATGTACAAAATCGATATCATATTAACATATATTCATTGTGCAGTGACTGAACTAGAGTATGCCCTGTAATACACTAATAAATTTTGAACAGTATTCCAGATTGTATAGCAGAGGGAAGTCTGTAATTTGATAAAATGTAAACCAAACTAGATTCCAGAGTCTACTTATGCCTCCTCGACACACACCACAAAGCAATTCTTAACATCCTCTTCAATGGAATAGTAAATCTTTTGAACTTCTAACATAGTACGACCCATATCAATGGAGAGAGAAAGAATTCTACACGGCAGTGTAAAGTCATATAACTGTTAACTGTAAGCCAAAATTTGATTAAATTCTTATATCAGAAGGTAGATTTGAAAATGGATAAAAAAACATTGACTACCTCCAAGAAAATGCAAGACAGCTCTTCCCTCTCAGAAGCACTAGCAGCATTGACACTGTCCGAGCTGGTCAAAATGAAGTTATCAACCAACGAATCAATATAATCGATTCGTTTCGGCTGTGGCAGAAATGTCTCGAGATGTATCAGGGCCTGCATACAGATGTAACAACAAACAGAATATTAGTAACAGGAGAGCATTGTAGGAGTTATAGCTTAACAAAGATAGTGTTTTCATGCTCAACTACAGAGAGAGAGAGAGAGAGAGAGAGAGAGAGAGGGAGAGAAGAAACCTCAAGAAGTGGCTTTGAAAATTGGGCATTCTCAAGTGCTTCCACTAGAACCTCTCTCGCTTTCTCTACATTTTTTGATGCCTGCATTAAAAAGGATGAACCAAAAAACATTGCAGAGAGGATGAAAATATCAAGAACACTGGCCCAATACATCAGGCATTTAGAATAAATGGTAACAAGAAGAGAAAAACCGGTATACCAGGAAATCATATCTGAAGTTATACACAGCCATTAGAATTCAAAGATTAAAAAGAAAAAGCCTCACAAATATGCACAGCACCATAGACCTACCAAATATATGAACCGGGCATATTGTGCATACAATGCTGGCAGCACTTGTGAATGCTCTTTTCCCTTTTCAATGGCTATGGCCTGCTCATATAAGGAGAAGGCATCTTCAAGATTCCCCTGGGTAATAGAAGAAATAAGTCAAACCATGTGGCATCTCAATCACAATTGAGAAGTCCTAAAAACTTGCCACAGCTATCTTACCAACCGATGCTCCATGTTTGCATGCTTAGTGATTGCTTCAAGAAGACCAGGGGCAATTTCAGCATGCACAACTCGGTATGCAGCTCGAGCACCAGGTATATCCCCATTTTGCTCTTTGAAGCGCGCCGCAAAAAGGTGAATCTCTGGTTGTCTCTGTTAAATATTCAGTTCATAAAGTCCAGGCATGATGATTAAAGTAGGTAAAGTAAGAGACAAGGCAAACAACGCTGCTAACATGAAGCCATGCAGCTTCATTTTAATTAATGCATTAGACAACTAGCACGTTGCAACATTTTGGTTTGTATAAAAAACATAAAAGCAGAATTAAATCCACGGCAATTACCAAAAGTTTACCATGACATGCAATAACTAAAAACAAAAGATAATACAGAGCAATAGAACAAGCCTCAGAAACTTCACACCTTGACAAATACTTGAGTTGCACGAGCGAGAGCATTATTTGCAAGATCCATATTCCCATAGGCTTCCATGCACAAGACATAGCGTATCCAATACTCGGTATAATTGGCACATGCTATTATGCATCTTTCATATAGCTTGACCACCTGACTCAAGAAAACATGCCATCACAGTCTAGAAGGTACAATTGAATCCATCACCATATTAACAAAAGGAAAGACACAAAGCACAAAGGAGATATGCATAAGAAATACTCCATTGGGGAACAGAAAGGCCCCTCAAATACGACAGGAGGGACCCTCCTTGCCAGACAGAAGATGTATAGGAAGGCAAGAAGATACCTGCATGCATAACATATGAATTTTAAGAAGAATAAAACTTTAACACATACAGGAACCTAGTCTACTGACAAACGAGGGTTTGAAATACTTAGCCTCATAGAAACCAAATCGAGGCCCATGCTTTAGTCTCAGTTCAATTTCCCGTTAAAAATGTTGCTTCATCCAATGGTTTAGCCAATAAAGCATATGATGCAGCAGATATTACTTAACTGTAAGCCAACGTATAACAAGGTACAGCTAAAAACTAAAAACCAAAAAGATCAATGAAGAACTTAAACAAACCCAAATACCTTATTGAAGTCATCCTCTCTTTCTATCATATCCAAATAGTTATGCCAATTTTCAAGCTCTGCGACATTAAGGGGCCGCACATGAAAGTAGGGCCTCCTAATAGCATTTTCAAAGTCAGAGATCTTAGAATCGAACTCTTTAGCTTTCTTATATATCTCTTCTCTAACGGCGATATACTTCTCCAACTCCTCTGCTTCTCCTAAGCCAGCACTTACAGGTTTAGAAGGCAGTTCAGCTGCATCAGGATGGACCTCTCCCTCATCTGCTTGGCCACCATCCTCCAGAAGTGTACGTGCTGCAGCAGCAGCAGCAGCTGCTTCCTCAGCAGTCCTTAATTCTGCTAAAGGTCGACTTGCAGCAAAAGCCTTAAATCTGAAGGCCAACAAAAAGAACATAAGTAAAACTACACTTCTCATTCGCTTTTTTCTTAATGCTTGTGTCATGTATCTGCACTCAACAATCATATTTAAGCAAAACACTTCTCATGGCCCTTTTTTTCTTTGATAAGAAAAAACCTTGTCAAAGAACAGAAAGGTGAAATCCATGTAAAAAAAACAGAGTAGATCATTTGTGGTGTGGAATCTAGATCCATGCTAGAAGATCACCAACGAATATAAAACAAGGTATTTGAACTTAACAGCATCTAGAAACACATAGTAACCATTGTGAAGGACAAGAACTTTGTAGAGCAACTGAGATACTAACAAAAAGCACATCTAAGTCAAAGCTAATCAATCAGCAGACTTTCTGGGAAGACACAGTAAAAAGATCCAGTAAAATCAAATTTAGCAAAGATCCAATGTTTATTTCAGATGGCATTGTAGCCTGCCAAGCCAGATACCTTTCAGATGGACAACCCCTGTAAAAGTGCAAAGAATGAAGTAATACATATGCCAAAAACGCAACATGCTACACATGAAAACCTGGACTTTACTAGAAGCATACATGCAAACATTTTTCTAGAACCCCAACAAGCTGTTAGTGAAGTAAATACTAACTTGGACACAGATCAAGAAGGCATGTTACTCATACTCAAATATAGGAGTAGGATAACATCCACACCAGAAATGGATATATACATTTTTTCTAAGTTTCCCATATTTGAAGGATCAACCCAAGCACCCAAGCCCATATGAGGCATCCATATATGTCTCATATGAGTACATCAGGGTAAGTACAAGTCATGGCAATGCCCTAGAGTTGACAACCACCTGCTTTCCCAGTAAAATACAGTGATAGTTTAAAGACAAAACCAACACGAATCTACTTTCTAGTGAAAGACCTTTATGGTTGAAATGGGAAAGGTGTTCATACACACGAGAAACCGCTTGCTGAAGTAGGGACATCAATCAATTCAAAATGAAGTTCACGAGGGGGGAACAAGAACCATTAAGTCAACAAAACAGTCAAGTGTTACAAAACTTAGTCTTCAGCCAAAACCAACTAATTGTCACATTCAAAACATGGGACAACATCGAATCTAATGCACACAAGCTTTGATAGTGTGCAGATAAAAAAAATAAAAGTACGAACCTTAACTAACTGATCCTAAACTGAAGACTATTATTATCACAAAATATAGAGTAAAAATGGCACCTGCACCAAAATTTATGCATAACAAAACAAAGAGTTGTCTGCTCAAACAAATACAAAATAACTAAACCAGCTACAGACACATTTCAACATGTAAAAAATGATATTATGGAATACAAATATTTCATAATTATATAACACAAATCATCAACTCAATAAATGAAGTTAGCCAATAATATGCGAATGCTAGAACAGAATATTACCTATTGAAATAATCATCCAGCTTTCTGTTAGGAATCTCTAATATCCGGGTATAAATCATGGCAACACGGCCCCACTCTGCATGCACCTCTTCATATTCGATGTACTTGTCCCAAAGGGGGTAAGACAGATAATCTGTTCCAACATAAGCTAATCCTCGCTCAAAAAGCCTGATTCACAGAAAAAGAGAAACATATGGTTAAGATATAAATATGGGCACAGCACAATCAATGCAGACACTTCCATAAATTGGAGACCCGAGAATATCGCTGAAGGAGAAGGAACAATTCACTCTTAACAGCACGACACTTCCAAATGCTGCATTTACCTTCCTGATAAAACCATTCTATGTCTGAAATCCAGCACAGAATGAGGCCATCTTAGCCTTTATTTGATGAGATCTTCCCAGCAGCATTTTGCATATTGAAGCACCTCAGAGTCTCAGTTTAAGACAGCCATAATTCATAATTAACTACATTACTATGACGGCGCCCTTGAAAGGAGGAAGGAGAGATGGGGTATAATGAGGCCGGAAAAAATAGAGTTGGCATACTAAAAAAGAATCAAACAGCTACTCATCCAGCAGCCTAAAGTTAAAAGGTTTGCACAAGAGAAATGTATTTCTAAAGCATTCCCATCAAACCTTTCGCCATTATGTGAGAAATCACTGTTGCAGGCGCACTGAAATAATGTTAGAGAGCGACAAAAATCACCAAATCCTTGTGACACAGGAAACCAAATGATTGTGATTCCAACATGGTCTGATAACAGAACAGATGTATGTACAGCTATTACCTTCTAATGGTTTCTGGATCTCCATACATGGATATGGCAGACATGCAATAGTGCAACCAAATGTCCACCGAGTACGTGACCCCGAGAACAGCCCGTTCATAGACCTCCACAAATTTGTCCATAAAACCAAGGCGTGCTTCATGATCTGCATACTTCTTCCAATATCCATAACACAATGGAAATTCACCCAAAAAAGCATCATACACTTTTCGAATTTTCAATATCTTGTCCTGCATGATGTATAGGTGAACATGTTAGCTCCACTAGAACAAGCACTCAGATTGCAGCTACATACATATAAAACAAAGTAAGTTCAGAAAGAATAAGAATTAGCTTCAATTGATAATTGGTATAGCATAGTAATTCGTTTTCCTCTATTATTTAATTATCAAATCCTAATTTCCTACAGATTAATTGACAGTTTAATCATTTGAGTACAGCTGGGACCAGCTCAAAAGATGTCTTGAAGGTAATCTGCTTTTCATCCAACTTATGGAAAGATCAAACAAAAACAAATTTACTCCATTTTCTGAAATTCAGGAAGTTCAAAATATCTTTAATTTGCACGAGAAAAAATATGTTAGACAGTAAAAATATGAGAACTGAAACCAGCAGTTCATCATGTGTCTGATATTTCATACCCCAGCCACCTTCTCTGTCTCATCTATTAAGGCAGTCCATGCATCAAAATCCAAAGAATTAGCCTTCACAATGTTCCACAGCCGGTCTTCTTCAGCTGACATTTCTGGCACTAAAGAAAGGGAGAAAGCATTAGGTAACACCTAATAACTGCTGAACAGAATCATCTGCATACAGTTTTGGAGGAAAAAAGAAGAAAAAATAGAGAATGTCAATAACATGGAAACATTCATTTCACAAGGAAACAGACTCTCCAGTCAACCCTAAAAGGGAAAGCAAGGAAGTAAACAATACGAGTTCAAGAAAATTATTCATCAAAGTTATTATTGGAACAAGGATCGAAGGACTCCTACACATTTGGCATAAGCTTTTCAAGGGATTGTATCTTATATCAACTTTTCAACCGGATTTGAGTGAACAGCCTGCTGTGCTCATCAATCATTTCACTGTTCCCATTTAGATTCAGATTGTAGAATATGTGAAGCATTTGCTACAAAGCTCCACTATGTTTCATGCATAAGAACAAAACGATCATGTAAACCACCTATATGCCTTGAAAAGAAAAAGGAAAAAAAGTTGAAATGCCTAAGAGTCACTTGAAAAAGAAAAGATAATACTTTAGTGTATCACTGGGATTCAAAAGATACATGGACCAATAAAGTGTCACATGAAATTGTAAAAACCTTGCTCTTACTTTGCATCAGACAGCAGTAGCATGCATCCTATTATCAGCTGTGCACAAGGAAATTTACTAGTCCTTTGTGAGATCATTCAAGAAATGGAAAACAAAGGAAGCTCTACCTAGTTAAAAGTTTTCAGAGTCAGGTAAATTCCATTAATACATTTGGAGAAATGATAAACCCTTCCCATTCTTGTATAGCAAGGTCAACATCACAAGCTCTTATGCAACATGCTTACCATATTGTACAACCTATATTCTCTAAAAGGCTATATTATAATCTCAACTAACACATATACATATAACAAGCATGGCAGAGAAGACATACCAGAACCATCCACGAACTGTTGCACAGCATCAGCTCCACCCACAACCTCTCCAGCATTTCCATTCTCAACTGATACCACAACTCCAGCTTCAGCACCGATGTTTCCATTTACAGCTGAATCATACCCAGAAGCTTGAGGTGGCGCAATAGATGCATTTTCTGCCACAGCTGCATTGTTAGTAGTACTGTCCATTCCAACAACTGCCTCTGTCCCATGTGTTGCCTCTACATGACCATCTAGCACAACAGAAGTAGAATCTGTACCATATGCATTTCCAGTATAAGCTGCCTGCGCTGCAACAAAAGAAGCAGTGAAATTCCCAGTACCCTCTGCAGTGTAAACACCGGGACCAGGAACAACATTTGAAATGGCATCAGCATAGCCAGTAGAAGGATAGCCAGCCGCTGTATAATCCATAACTGCAGATGGTTCAGTTACTACTGTCTCACTATCTCCCATACTCTACAACTTGTACTGCTACAGTATAAGCTGCGATAATACAAGCATAACACATTTTTAATTATCATGTTCTAAGAAAATCCAGGAATTCAGCCTTGAATTCATTTTGTTGAACACGATTGACACGGATTTAATTAAAGCATTCAAGCCTCCAATCATAATTAATATAATAAAACAACAATTATGCTATTGCTAATCCAACATATTCAGAAAATTTAGAAACTAATTCGAAAAAAATGAGAGCAAATATTACACGCAATTCTATACCCATTCGATTCACTTACAAACATAGAATCAGATCGCAAATGGCTTGACAGATAATGAAGCAATAACAACAACGAATAAACCCTAATTTCAAGGTGTTGAACGCAAAACCCTAAGCGAAGGCCGTAACTAAGAGGAAGAGACGAGAGAGAAAATGGAGTTACCTGGTAGTGCAGAAACGACGCCGCGTTTGGCTCGATAGAAAGTTCTAGATTAGAGTTTGGCCTCTCTAATATTGATTGAGAGAGCTTTGGGTTTTGGGTTGCTTTTTTGAGTTTCGGATTTTGGTGGGTAACTAAACTCCAGAAACACCGAGAGGCGCGAGAGCAAAGTGAGTTGCCGACGCGGAGCTCGGTTTTTATATAGTGCATGGGAGTAAATTATAAATTAGCTCCTTTAATTTTGAAAATGAATTAAATAGTCTCTTTAATATAAAAAAAAATATTTAATTAATCCCTTAACTGATGATGAACAAGCTTAATTTAATACTAATTTATCTCAAAAAAATGTCTTACTTTCTCATTAATATTTACATTACCCAATTCTTTTTTATATTTCTTAGAAATAAATTGGGAAAGAACATAAAATGAAAAAAGGACTAGTTAATTAGTTTTTAAAACCAAAGGCATCATTTAATTATTTTTCAAAATTAGAGGTGCTAATTTATAATTGATTCTCTAGGTGACACGTGTTGTTGTTAACAAAAAAAAATGGCGTTTTTACCAAGCACCATCTCATAAAATACTATTTATTATAATAATATTTTTTTCCTTTGGATTTTTTGTTTTTTAAATTCATATTTCTTTTCTAGATTTTATTCTTTAATATTTCATTTATTAAGAATTGGATTTCATGATTTGATAAAGTTTACTTTCTTTGTAATTTGACTTATGTCGCAGGTTTGGTGGATTAGTCCAATTGACTTGAATTATTATTTTTTTAATTTCACTATTCGACATTGGATTGATTAAGAATTAAGTTTCATATATTTTTTTCGGTTTACTTTCTAAGAGGTTATTTCAATCTCAGAAACCAAGTAATAGGTTTTGCAAGTTAACTTGAGTAGACTCGGGTCATTTTATTGTGTCCTTTTTTAGATTGATTTTTTTTCCAGTTTTATCCTTCAATAATGAGTTTATTAAGAATTAGAATTCATAATTTGTTTTCTATGGGATTATCTCAGTTTCATGACCTGGGTTTGACGGGTTGACATGAGTCATTTTCTTAGTTTACTTTCTATGATTTTATCTTAAACTCATAACCTGAGTTATGAGTTTGACGGGTTAATCTGAGTTGACTCAGGTTGTTTTTTTATATCTTTTTTTAATTAAATTTCTTTTGCAATTCATCCTTCAACATTAGGTTGATTGAGAACTCATTCTTTCCCTTATCATGTCTCAAATATCTACTTAGAAAATGCCCCTTATGGTGGCAAAAGCAAATTTTACAAGGGTTATGAGAGTAAAGACACTCCCTCCTACTTTCAGTTACGTTAGTTTCCTTTTCTTTTTCTTAAAAAAAGTTATATATATATATTGAAAGGTGAAGGAGGTGAGGGCTAACAGAGGAGCCACCTGCTCTGAACAAGGTATGGATTTTAATTACTTTTGTGTGGCCACAACGACCTCTATGAGCATTTTTACTTGCTAAGCTAATTATTGAAGATTTTAGAATTAGATGATTTTTTTGTTATTGTATATGTCATGTAGAAAATTAGTTGGTTACATGTGGTATTGACTTTATTCATGCAAAACATATTTATAATTAATAATGGTTTTTCTTTATCTTTAATATTCATTTATCTTTGATTAATGAAGATAATGTTTGATCAACAAATCTAGAGTAAAGATAAAGTTCTTGGGATAAAAAAACTTTGTAAAGAAAATTGTAAAATGGCTATAATTATGAGATTTCTATTGCATTAAAGCATTGTTCCTAAATGTTTATATTCAATGCTCTATTAAGAATGGACATTAATTTGAGTTGTTGAGACTGATACATATTATATTATTTCCTTTATGAAATGAAACAGTTGTTTTTATAAGTTGATGTAAGTGCTTGTCATATAACATGTACACTAAAATGAAACGTATGAGAATTTTATATAGAGAGATTACTTGTGTCTATGAAAAGACTCACATGAGAATTGTGTAAGTGATCCTTAGACTTGATATCACCATATTATCTTATATAGGGAATGTTAGCTTTGATCCTAACTACATGTTGTCCTAATCAAGGATAACAAACGGGCATCCATTGAGTATAACATGAACTATATAAAGGTATTTGAGTGATTAAAAAAAGATTCATCACTCTAGGTGAATCATGAGAAATGTTCAATATGTTCTTAAATAGTTTTGATGACAGAATCTTTATGCAATATGGAATAAAATTTAAAAATATCTCAAACCTTATTTAAAGAATCAATGACTATAAGTACTGAGAACAAACATGATTTGATAAAGCAAACACACTTTGACACGACCAAAAGATTGATGTCTTCTCCTAAGTGCAGGAGTGTCGAAGTAATAAATAACCCGGCAAGACCGGGGTCAAACCACAGGGAGGTTAACTGTATAAATTATAAACAACAATAATACAACAGCAATAGTATCAACAATAACAATAACAACAACAATAACAACAACAACAATAATAATAATAATAATAATAATAATAATAATAATAATAATAATAATACTAGTAGTAGTAGAAGTAATAATAATAATACCAATAATACTATTAATAATGATAATAATAAAGATGAAGAAGAAGAAGAAGAAGAAGTTGATGAGAACTTTG
>Ga0307515_10020516_pt1 | contig 11782 bp, 15 predicted proteins | sample 17_EM_MG_FD_194513 | JGI IMG/M metagenome (GOLD analysis project Ga0307515, IMG submission 194513) | Populus trichocarpa ectomycorrhiza microbial communities from riparian zone in the Pacific Northwest, United States - 17_EM | ecosystem: Host-associated > Plants > Roots > Unclassified | place...
CAAGAGTCCACAAGTCACCGTAGCTGATCCACGGGAACTCGGCCTTGACTTTCTCCAACAGGGCTCGTGCAACATTCAGGCCGTTGTTGGCATCGTGGAGGGACTCGGGCTCGAAACGCATGGTGGCGTAGTTGCTATACAGTCACCATATTGTTAGAACTGTCCGAGAGCTGTCACACGGGAGAACGATGTATTCACCTTCCACCAGTACTAGTTTCCTTATCGTATGTCCCGGACGCATGCCAGGCAAGTCGGAGAAGTACTGGTCCGTAGGAACCGTCGTCGTATCCCGCATCGCTAGCATCGTCCAAAATGTCAGCGATCCTGTAGTAGACCTGCAATCAATTTACATAAGCGTCAATTCCACGCGTGACAGGTGCGAGTCCTCGGTGCGCAACGAACCTTCTGATAGTCCTCCTTGGTGGGGACGAAGTTTACAGCAACCTTGGCAGACTGAGTACCAGACTTCAGAGCCGTCTCTGCACCCTTGACAGCATCGCTGGAACCATAGATGTACCAGGCGACGCCACCAACGGCGGCAGCACCGATGCTGGCCCAAAGTAGGGTGTTGGACGAACTTTTGGGGGCCTCTGTGGAATATTTACGGAACCCAGAGCTTCTGAAAGCAGAAACCCTGTTTTGAGCGGCAGAACGAGCAGTCAAACGGGGGGAGGAGCGGAGGGACGAGCGAACAGCGGAGGAGAACATGGTCGGATAGCAGACTGAGAGTTACGTGTATAGGCCGACCGCTTGAAACCCTCCGCACTCTATTGGTCGCTTTAAATCAGCCAGCAGGCGTGCTGACATTCCCCCACGTGAAACCCCACGTGGGGTCCTTAGTCACTCCCGCTTGTTGTTCCATTTCTTGTGTCCGGTGTTTCAGTTCACGCAGTCCCGCCTTTCACAGCGAGGGTGATAACTGGGTAAAGACCGCCGGGGTAGTCGAGGCAAAGCCAACTCGGAGCAATTCGAGCAGAGGGGGGGATCGAGTGTCTCGGCCTCGGCCCTGTGCGACCGAACAAGTGTTTGCCGAGTTGGTTAAAGTCTATTCTGATCTCCGACACCAGGGCCGCGAAAGCCCCGATCATAGCCGCAATCAGAAATGTGCTGTCATGATGCCTGGTTGGCGTAGTGGTAGCGCGTTCCACTTGTAATGGAAAGGTCACTCGTTCAACCCGGGTACTAGGCATTGTTTTTTGCCACACCCAAATGACAAAGACTCAAATGAACGAATGCATTATTCCAATCAACAATCTTTTATCTCATATACTTCGGTCTTTTCTGGATTAGTTCAGTGCTCGTAGTGTATTATACACGACGTTTTGATTCCCCAACGCCGGAGGCTCATCCGACGACTGGTTTTTTCCAGCCCGACGTTCCTTGAAATACTTGGAAATCAAGAACGCCACATCTAGAAACTTCCTTCAGCCGAGAGTTACAGCATTGAGAAAAAACAATATACCAAGCGATTGTTCGAAGTTGAGTCGAGGATCACAGAACGACTTGGAAGCCAGGGATCGTCAGCCACATAAACAGTGCCACAGGGCCTAGGCACACCTGATAGCGGAGCCCAAGTTCACCCTCCGACAATTCCATGCTACCACCCAAACACTCGGTGACACTGAACCCTTCCTCGTTCAGCTCCCCAGTGAATTCAAGCGACACTCCACCGAGTCGCGAGTCGCACTGCTCATGAATCCGCAAACAGAGGGTGAGTTCTTCGATAATATCCCGGAATTGACGGGTTTTGAGCCCAGAAGAGGAAGTTACGGTGCTGGAGATCGGTTAAATTATGGCTTCGGCGTAATAACTGCTCAAACGTACTTTCCGTGCATGGGATCGCAAACCCAAACTACAGGGTGTCCATATTGCCTCACCGCTTCGATGTGCGAAGCAAGGTATTTCTCTATCTTTACCATGAGGTTGGTTAAGGGTTCCTTTCGCGCATGGTTCGGGCCCTACCTTCCCCGCGCCATACCGGGTGATCAAGGTGACTCTCCCGCTCTCCCGATCGGGGTTTAGAATGTCCAGCACTCGTACAAGCTCTTCGGTTTCCATGCTCGGGCCGACCTTCATACCGATGGGATTCCTGATACCTCTGAAGTACTCGACATGTGCCCCCGTGATTTGTCGCGTGCGGTCTCCGATCCATAGGAAGTGGGCAGAAGTGCTATAATAGCTTTGAGATCCCCTAGCCTGCGGCAAGGGGTTCCTTAGTTTTCGAGTGAGGGCTTCCTCATAATCGAGCATAAGTCCCTCGTGACTATACTTTCGTAAGTTTGTCAATATATTTAGAAACGCAAGGGAAAACTGACCTGGTATATAGATCGACAGAACCAAATGCACCTAAGCCACCGCCTCGTTCATACCCAACCGCACTCTCGCTTCCGGTTTCAATACCAATCGTCCTCGAGAAATCGAGTGCATCTGATAGGCTTGCCACGATCTCTTCGAACTCCTTTTTTAAGGCGGCAGAACGAACGTGGGAGAGAGACCAGCCCCGGGGATGGTTGAGAGATGCGAACCCGGAGGTGAGGATGGCACGGATGTAGTTCAGCGTCGTAGTGGAGTGGAAGTAGGCACTGTAGGAGAAACCCTAAATATGATCGCGGGGTGTGTTCGGATAGACTTCGGCCCACCTGAGGAGTCTTTCTGGGTCCGGTATCCTATCTTCGGGGTCCAGACTATTGCGAGAAGAACAAGGGTTCAGCGCGAACGCACGGACTTTGGGAGGCCAGGAAAGACCATGAAGCATACCCATTGATGTTGTCACCCCTTACGTACGGGTTTGTAAACACAAACCCTTGAGAAAAAAAACTTGTAACTGCTCACCTGAAACTCGGAAAAACTCTATCACCGATTTTCTCGGTTGGGCTGCTGCGAGGTTTCGCGTACTGCCCCGCTATGCGACCGATTCGAACAACGGGCGTACGGGCACCCCAGATGAGGATCAAGGAGAAAGAAAGGATCAACCCTATCTTTGCTGTGATATTTTCCTACGGATGTCGTTGGTGCGGTCGTATGGGAAGCACTCTGAGGACGTACATGTGTGCAGGCGTCGAAACTCTCCGCACAGTCGCCAGCGTGTAGGAGGAACGCTTTGCCCTCTTCGACTTGGGAGAGTTGGTACCTCAAACGTTCGATCTGTCAACATCCCTTCGGCCCGATCCCAGCGATGTCCTGAGAATGCGAACTTGCCTCAGGCGGTGCTACCAATGGTGGAAGGGTCGCAATTTTGGACAGCACCCTAGTGGTCAATTAGCGGGTGTACGACGTAGTTGAAACGAATTTATTGACCTTCGGAGATGCTCTTCGTCCCCATACTTGACTCCCTGGGAACCGAATCGTCAGTTGGATGGACAGTTTGGAGTCGGGTAAATACGCAGACCTGCGTCACCGGTTTTGACTTCCAAGAGGAGGGGGACCAGTCCATAGTGTAGTCAATGGTAACAGCAAGAAACAAGGCCACTGGACCGGCTTATATCATTTTCGGGTTCGGCGTCGGAACACTTGATCATCCTTGCGGCTCCATGGGTTGATCAGCCGATCGCACCAAAGTGCCTCCAAACGCCATGGTCGCGGGTTCTTTGGTTCACTTCACCAAACACACCTGTTTGCTTGAGGCGCGTGATATCGAGGCGGGCGCCCATCTGTATTAGGGTCCGGATTCTTCCTCGCGGCCCCTACGCCGCACCGCTTTCGCGTGGCTACCTTGTGTTTCGACCATGACAGACAAACCCAAACGACTGAAGGGGCAGGACGGTGTTCTCTCCTCGCTAGATGTGGCCATCGATGGGCTAAACCTCGCAAAGGAGCTGTCGAGCATCACACCGGCCAAGGCTGTTTTTGGCTCCGCCAGCGTCCTTCTCACCATGATCCGGGTAAGTTTACCCCCCTTCGGCGATGAGATTTTCTGGGCTCACACACAGCCAGGACTCGATGGCTAACGAAGCGGATTATGTTGAACTCGGGTTATCCTGTGCCGATATCTGTAGAGCCCTTGAAAGGGGAATGAATGGAAAGAAGTTGGACGACCTCAGCAAGTCCGTGTGCGATGCGATAAATCAATTAACGACGTGAGTTAAACCAGCCATCCACATTTCGAGTCCTGCCGCCCACCATGCTCCCGATCGTAGGACTGTCGCGGAAATACAAAGGAAGGTCATCAACCGAAGCGGGCGACATCGAATCTCTCGATTTGTCCACGCGAGGAACGACAAAGATACGATTACGGCTTGGAAGTCGGACCTGAATAGGCTCCTTCATGTCTTCACTGTGCGTTCAGTGCGCTCCTGTTTGATCGTTGCTAACTGCCCCTTCCTCAGACCGAACTTGTTCTGAATACAGTTATCATCGTTACCGATGTGCATCAGAACGTCTTAAAAATTCTTGAGGATGTTGACAGTCAGGATCGGGTTGTAAGTAACACACGTGCATTTTGGCATCATCTAATAAACACTGACCACCACCTAGACTCAAAACAGGTCAGTGATCTCGACTGCCGAGAAATCCGGTGTCTCACATTTGCATCTAGCGTGTCCGGAGAGCCACCGCCTCCACCACCAAGGGTCTTATATGGACGCGACGTGTTGATCGAGAGGATCGTTGCCCTCGCAGAGTGCCACACGCCTATCGCTCTCATCGGTGCTGGCGGAATTGGCAAGACGTCTACCGCCTTAACCATCCTCCACGATAATCGCATCAAACAGCGGTTTGATGACAACCGTTGGTTCATTCGTTGTGACGAGTTCCCCGCCTCGTGTACACATCTTCTCCGTCGGCTTTCCGAGGTCATTGGTGCAGGCATCGTAAATCCCAAGGATCTCACCCCCTTACGACGGTACCTATCCTCAAAGGAGATGTTTGTAGTCCTCGATAATGCCGAATCCGTTCTTGATCCACAGGGGCCGAGCGCGCAAGAGATCTACGCCGTCGTGGATGAACTGACCAGATTCAGTAATATTTGTCTCTGTATCACCTCCCGCATCTCCACCATCCCCCCTGATTTCGAGACCCTCAACGTCCCGACATTGTCGATGGAGGCAGCGTGCGACACGTTCTATCGCATCTACAAGCACGGCGAACAATCTGATCCGATCAACGGCATCCTGGAGCAGCTTGACTTCCATCCCCTTTCTATCACCTTACTCGCCACCGTCGCTCAACACAATCAGTGGGACACCAACCGCCTGACCAGGGAATGGGAGAGACAGCGAACAGAAGTGCTCCACACACAGCACTCCAGGAGCCTCGCCACCACGATCGAACTTTCCCTCGCCTCCCCAATGTTTCGAGAACTTGGCCCTGACGCCCGTGGGCTTCTCGGAGTTGTTGCCTTCTTCCCTCAGGGTGTCAACGAAAGGAATATCGAATGGTTGTTTCCAACTATCTCCAATGGGACGAACATGTTTGACAAATTCTGTGTTCTCTCCTTGACACACCGGACCAACGGATTCATCACGATGTTGGCGCCACTCCGAGATTACCTTCGTCCCAAGGATCCAACGTCGTCTCCACTCCTCGGCACAACCAAGGAATGCTACTTCACCCGGTTGTGCGCCCCAGCTTATGTTTATCCCGATAAGCCCGGCTTCGAAGAATCGCAATGGATCACGTCAGAAGACGCGAACGTCGAGCACCTGCTTGATGTCTTCACATCGATCGATGCAAACTTAGAAGTCGTCTGGGATGTCTGCGCCAGATTCATGGATCTCCTCTATTGGCATAAATCACGGCTTGTCGTTCTGGGACCAAAAATTTCGGCCCTCCCAGATGACCATCCCTCCAAGGCACAATGCTTGCAGGATCTCTCGTGGTTGTTTTACTCGGTTGGGAATTTGGAGGAACACAAACGGATCCTTACGCACACATTAAAACTCTGGAGGGAGCGGGGGGATGACTATCAAGTCCCTCTAACACTGGGGTCCCTGTCCAATACAAATCGGCTGATGGGTCTCCACAAGGAAGCGATACAACAGGCTAAGGAGGCATCAGAAATTTTCGAACGGCTTGGTGACACGGTGAAATGGTCGGAAAGTTTGATCCACTTCGCTTGGGCGTTGTGCGATGGCGGACAACTCGACGCCGCAGAAGGGGCCGTGTTCCGCGCGATCGAACTCCTCCCAGAGAACGGCCAACAACTTCAGGTCTCCCGAGGTCACCACGTTCTTGGCAGTATATATAGCTCCAAGGGCGAGATAGAGAAATCTATTCACCATTTCAAGGTAGCCCTCGGAGTTGCGTCCTCTCTCAACTGGGACGATCAGCTGTTTTTGGTTCACTCCTTCCTGGCCCAGCTGTTTTCCAGGGAAGCCAGGTTCGACGACGCACTCGTTCACGTTGAAGGCGCAAAGTCGCACGCGGTTAACGACGCATACCTCCTGGCTCGCGCGTCGCGGCTGCAGGCATGGTTTTGGGCAAAACAACTTATGTTCGAAGAGGCAAAATCCGAAGCATTGCGCTCTCTTGAGATGTTCGAGAAGCTCGGGGCCGCGAATCATGTGGAAAGGACTAGACGCCTCCTCGAGGACATCGACCGTGACGCTTCGGGAAATGGATCCGGATCCATGATTGTACCTGAGATCTGATGCACGAACGATAGTGAGTTCCCCAAAACGGTGGCTGCTTGTCGTGTTTAACCTCTTTTCGTGTTCAGACAAGATCACCCAGCCCGAATGACGGCAGCGGCGTCTGTCTCAAGTTCCTGGGATTGATCCTTCCGCAAGTCATTGCGTGAGTGTCGAACGCCCCGTCCCTTCAACCCGTCTCCCGTTAAGTTATTGAGCATCGTGCTACTGTCCCCATACCCCCTCTTTCCCCCACTGCAATGTCCTCTCTTCCTCCACTCGTGTACGTGTATCAATTTTCCGTTTTGAGCTCGGAGAAGTAGCAGACGAGAGCATTGAAGTTTGCCAGACATCATGATGTGCTTGCGTGAGTCACAAAAACTGGTTTGTATCTATTCGGGGATACCGTACGTCGGATAAGCTTTTGAACTCCCCTGGCTTCACGAGGCGTCCCAGGCCTCTTCAAAGTTTTGGGGAAAACATAAACAAAAGACACAAAGCGAACTTTATGATGAATTTAGGACTCGAGATACATCGATGTGTACGATACGGTGCTTTCTTTTACCATGTCCTTGTGTCTGTTCGATCCGGCTCCGTTCTACCTCGAGAATCAAGTCCTGCAATTCTAGCGGAAGCATGCGCAGCTCGACCATCTGTTTCGGTCCTCCCTCATGAAAATCACCACCGTGTCGGTTGCACCAAGAGAAGACCTGGGCTCTGATTTGGTCCCATGAACCAGAACTACCGGGGCCTCGTCTAGAGTGGTGTCCTCGATAACTCCAAGGCACAAGCTGGACGAAATCGACCGGTGGTTCTGGTTCAGTGACCGAAGTTGAAGAAGATGAGCGGGGCAAGGAGTTTCTACCAGCATTTGGCGTGGGCGTGTTGGCTCCGAGTCTACGTTCGAGCTCAAAGAAGAGCATCCGTGTGATCCCTTTCAAGCGTTGTTCCGTGGTAGTCGAATCCTCGGCTTCTGAGACCGAGGGAGCCGAATCTTCGCTTTGACCGTGCACCACAGGCGGCGACAACTCTCCCTCATCCACAAAGCAAACGCGACGGGGCTGTCGAGGTTCTGAATCCGGATTGGTAGACAAGATATCGTGCAACGAGGAGCGTTTCTCTGCGAGAAGTGAGTCAAGAGTCTGCTTGAGGATCGGTTTGGGGTGGCTGCTAGTGGGGGTGGGGGTCTGCGATCCAGATGGTGTTCGTAGAAGTTCATGACTTTCGAAGCTCTCCTCTCGGACCACAAGTTTTGCCAGATGATCATACTGACGAGGTGTGTACACAGAAGACGGGGAGTCGGCTAGAGATCCTAAGTCGTCGAGGGTTGGTTCGCTTGACTCCTCCAAGTAACGATCGTCTTCAGGGATATCTGCCGAGGAGAGCGACGGCGAACTGCCTGTATCTTGCCTATCTGTATGCACCGTCGGGAAGTAGTTATCCGAATTCCCCTGAATGAGGTCCTCTCTGGCATTTCGAAGCTGTTCTGTACCGCGCTGGTGCGGGACCGACTGAGGTAACTGTCGCTCTGCCTACAGTACAATCAGTCAGTAAAAAGCTCGCTCTGTCACCCCATAATGCTGACCGTTTTCATGACTGAAGATGGGTTGGAAGGCGGAGTTAGGACCCCTAGGCCCCCTGAGTTGAACTTCGCGTCAACCCCGGTGCCACGTGATCGACAAGCCGATGCAGTGGACTTGCGTTTGGAACCAGCTGCTCTCGATCTTTCATTTTCCAACAACGGTGACAAGCGCCACGAGTGCCCCGACGACACACAAGACGCCTTTCGGTCGGGCTTTGCGCTTGGTCGTCTTCAGGACTATCTCCGTGACAGACGATACACACTGTGACACGCACAGGAACGGAACGAACACCCGTGAGTCCGCATTAACCAAGACCCATTGGTTCAATCTCTCAAGCATATATTATACCACCCTCCGTGCAGACTTGTAAAAACGGATGTCTCAACTGCGAAATGTCTCCTCACAATCACTTGGAACGCCCCCAGACCTCTCGTTGAGCTCGATTGGTTCCAATTCCTTCATGAATCCAATGAGTCCAGCAAGGACAAATTCACCAAGACCTGCATCCGCCGTCACCCAATCCACCGCCCCGACATCCACTGGCCTCTCTTCTGGATTCCAACCAGCGAAACGTCCGGCTATATCTACCGATGAGACTACCCTCTCGATCAGGAAACTTAGTAATCTCTCTTACGCCGGTGAGGAGGATGACGCCGACATCCTCGATACTCCTAGGAAAGAGAGGAAATGGTCACTCGACGACGAACTCACGACACCGCATCCCACTCGCACAAAATCTCGACATAGCGTCGCTGCCTCCAGGTCTGCCACAAACCTGACTCTCCGTGACCAGGAAAAGGTATATTCATGAACTCTGTTTGCATTCCTATCAACGCCCTGACGCCTATCTTGGGACGTAACAGCATATCGATCATTTAAAGAAGGAGAACTTCAATATTAAGCTTAAAGTGCATTTCCTCGAGGAACGACTTGCCGAACTCGCCCCCGATCAGATCGAAGCCGCCCTCAAGCAGAATATCAATCTCAAGATTGAGGTTCAGCAGCATCGGGTGGACTTGAAGAAACAGAAGAAGTTGATTCTCGAGTTAGAACAGGAGCTAGAGCGGCTGCAGAAAGGGGATTCACGGACAAGGGACCTGGAAGAGCGGTTAGCGGAGAGAGAGAGGGAGTTGAAGGAGCTGCGGAGGAAAAAAGGTTATGGGGCAGAGTCTGAAGACAAGATCCGACACTTGGAGTTGGCGGTGGAGGAGAGGTCATTGGAGTTGCGAGACTTCCGGAGGTCTGCCCAGGAGGTGAGGGAGTTGGAGTTCGAGCTGGACGATACACGAGAGGCCTTGCGCCTGAAGGATCGGGAGCTTATGCAAAAAGACGAGGAACTCGACCACATCCGGCAGTTACTCCAGGACAACAACGATGAGTTTGAGCGCATCCGGAGCCACGCCGAAGGCATATCCAGCACATCCCTCCGTATCGAGGCTCGGCAAGATGCGAGTGTCCTGCAGCGTAAGGTGGCCGACCTGGAGGTCGAGAAGGAGCAGTGGGAAGATGATAGGGATGTCCTCCTAGACGAGATCGGGATTCTGCGAGGTCAGGTGGAGGACTTGGAACGGAGACGAGAAGCCGAGTCGATCGAACGGAGTAATAGTCGAGCCATGCTTCTGGACCAGGAGGAGGAGAAGGCCGCCGTCGAGGAGGATCTAAACACCATGCGAGACAAGTATGCGGCCGCTCAGATCGAGCTTCAGCAGAGGGATGATGACTTGGAGATGAAGGAGAGGGAGATCAACGATCTCGTCGATGAACACAGGCGGATACTTCAACAGGTGGATGAGGATTACAGAGCCGAGGTCTCTGACCTGAACCAGGAGCTGAACGAGGTCAAAGCGCAGCTGGACCACACCCGCTTGGAGCTTGATCAGCTAGAAGCTGATACCAAGGAGCATAACGAACGGCTTGAAGAAGTATTGTCGAAGGTCGAGCAAGATGCTGAGGACAAGGACATCGAGATTGCGGCTGCCAATAGCGAAATCGAGAAACTCGGGCAACAGATCTACCTCCTGGAGGAAGAGAACGAGATCCTCAAGGAGGGACAATTGCGCGTCGAGGACGATTTCGCTGCTGAGAAGGAACAACACGAGATCTTAGCTGCAACGTTACGAGAGGTATTGCGTTACCTGTGTTTTTTTCTGGATGGGAACATGTGCTTACGATTTTCAGAAACTGACATCTTACAGGGAACAACTCGATGAGATGACCGACCTCTACGAGGAGTGTAAGCTGGAGCTTGATAATTCCCTCGACAGGAGAAACGAGCTGGCTCATCACGCAGAGAGCCTCATTGGGGAGATCAAGAAATTCCAGGAGGAGAGGGACCAGTTGGTGCACGATGCTGATACAGTGGACCAAGAACACGATGCCGAGTACCGTCGTCAACGAAGGGCGATAGAAATGAAGGAGTCAGCCCTTCAGTCTGCACTTGATGACCTGGCCCGGACGCAGTCTCTCCTTGGTCAGCGGAACACGGAGTATCAAGCCGTGAAGGAGGCCCTACAGACTTTGGAGGCCGAATCAAAACGGGCGGGGGAGACGCACACCACCGCGAAGTTTTCGCTGCAGCTGGAGGTCGACCGCCTCCAACGTGATCTAGAACGCTTGGAAGGTGATCTTGCGCGCGCTCGGAGGGACCTCGACGAAAAGGACAACAAGCATAGGGATCGCGATAACGTACTCGACAAACTGCATGCCGAAAACCGAGACCTCGCCGCTCAGTTGGCTGCTCAGACACAGGCACGGCTGAATCTCTCAGAGAAGCTTGACGATACGCAATCCGGCCTCAAGGCCACAGAGGCAGAGACCGCGTCGTTGCGTGCCAGAGTCCAGGATCTGGAGCAGAAATTATCCAAGGATCAACGTTCGTTAATGTCCGCGGAAGCACAATACCGGGACCAACTTACGGAGAGGAATACCTTGCTGCTTACCATCTATCAATACATGGATAAAATCCTTGGGGTAGATAAGACCCCGGTAAGTCCGTTTTGGTGACCGCCTCTCAGCCCCAGCTTTCCTAATCTATTCTCTCACAAGAAGAAACATGGTCAAGCAGAAACCAAACCCTTCACGAACTTCAGCGTTTTCCATGACAATCTAATAACACGGCTCAAGGCCCTCAGCCAGATCCAGTTGGATTTTGACAAGCGGTGTAAAGAAGCCGAAGCGCGGTTCGCTGAAAAGCTCAGCGACATGAAGAAGCAGATGGAGTCAAGGTGGAGACAGCTAGACAAGTTTGAGACGAGTGTGAAGGCGATCGCGGAGGCGAAATCGACGTGGCGGAAGAAGATGAGCGCTAGAGAGGGGGAGATCGAGGCTCTCAAGGTGTGCAGACCAATCAACCCGATTGTGACATCGAATCTGACGATGACACGGACAGTCATCGAATTCCGAATTGCAGTCGCAGCTGACAACGCTCGGTCGCCTGTCCGGTGGCGGATCTCTGATGGAAATACGCTCACTTACGGCTCGGGCTACGAACGCCGAACGACGATTGATGAACCTTCAGAATCAACTGGCTGCTTCCGAGGAGAAGATGACGTCGATGAACCAGAAAACGCAGGCGGCAGACGGTAAATGGGAGGCACGAGTTAAGGAATACGAATCCCGCCTGAAGGCAGCAGA
>Ga0307515_10020517_pt1 | contig 11781 bp, 7 predicted proteins | sample 17_EM_MG_FD_194513 | JGI IMG/M metagenome (GOLD analysis project Ga0307515, IMG submission 194513) | Populus trichocarpa ectomycorrhiza microbial communities from riparian zone in the Pacific Northwest, United States - 17_EM | ecosystem: Host-associated > Plants > Roots > Unclassified | place...
AAAAATAATTTTTGTTTTATTTCAAATTAAATTTTATTGTGTTATTGAATCATTTTAATATATTAATCTTAAAAATAAATTTAAAAATATTATCTTAATATATTTCTAAATTAAAAATACTTTAAAAAATAACTGCTTTTATAATAACAAATACCATAAAGAACTTTATTAGTTGAAACATTTTGTTATTAAATTTGGGTTTGTTATATATAATATTGCAATACATTATATTTTTTTAAAATATATTTTGATATTTTTTTTCCAATACCATCATGTCAAAATCATAAAATATATATTAAAAAATATCAATTTAAATACATTTAAAAAACACAGACTACTGCACTCACAAGCATGTTCTGAATGGTAGATTGGAGGCTACAAAGACTACCGTCATCCTATGCAAGAAAAAGCTAAAACAATTAATTTAAAGTAAAATAAATAAATTTATTTAAAAATACTTTTAGGACACAAGAAGATTAGATTTTAACACAATAAAATAGACCGGTCTCTCCATTCTTATCCGTTTTACTGTGTTGTCTTGTTTGTTTATCTCACAGGTTCTCAGGTGATTTGGGAATTAATATAGAAAGTAAAAAAGAATAGAAGAATCAACAGAGCAGTAAAATTTATGAATGAAATATTACCATGCTATACCTACTCTCCCTCTGGACATTGTTCTTAAACAGTATTAAAAATTTTATTTTTATTTTAATATTTTTTTAATTACCGTACATTTGATATTAAAATAACAATCCTAATAATAAATCATTTATAAAAATTCAATTCAAATTATACTTCTGTTCTTAAATTTTTTAAATACATTATAAACATGATTTTATTTCGTTTACTATATATTTATCTTCTAATTATGGATAAAATATATATTTTTTAAATTTGTATGAACAATCATAAATAATTTTTTTAATAAAACAAAAAATACGGTAAAAAAACCTTGAGTGCGCTAAAATAAACAAGAAATATTGATAAAAAAATTATTTTAATAAAAAAAAATCAAAATAACTGTACGTTCACAAAAAAATGGATCCTCCACCGCGCAATGCAGACATGCAGAGGAGCATAATTTATAAACACAAAGATATTATTGAGAAGAAAGAAAAACTAACAGCCACTATCGCAGTTTTTGAAAACCACTCCCTTCGATTCTGAAAAAGTTTAATGACTGTCGCTAGCTTCTTGTGTTTTTAAGTTAAAAACAAAAAACTTGTCAAGTCTGCTGTCATATCACATGTAAAATTTAATTTAATTTCACGTAACTTGTTATAATTTTTACATGTGCAATAAAATATTAATATTGAATCCAACTAATAATTTTAATTATTTTACTTTTAATTTATAATATTTTTTAGGATATGTTCGTGGTTAAATTATATTTCTAAAAAGCTTTAATTTTGTTTGTTTTAAAATTTTTTTGGTAGTTTTTAATTATTTCAATACATTGTTATAAATAAATTTTTAAAAATAAAAAAATATTATTTTAATATATTTCTAAAAAAAATTTGAAAAATAATTTGTACCATACTACTAAACATGTCATTAATGCTTTTCATGGCCACTTGTATGGTTGTTTGGTATTGTAATATTAGTTGTTTTTCAAATTATTTTTTGTTTATAAATATATTAAAATAATATTTTTTATTTTTAAAATGTATTTTTAATTTCAGCACATTAAAACAATTCATAATAATAATAAAATTAATTAAAAAAAAAACACTATCTAAACACAAAATAAATACACTAGTAGTTATCATGGGTACTGCCTAGATAAGACTATTTGAGAACAAGGTACAATTCGGGTTTCTAAAATTTTTGAAATTTTTTTTATTTAAAATTAATAATTTTTAGTATTTTTGAACTATTTTAACGCACTAATATTAAAAAAATATAAAATATATTATTTTATTATATTTTTAAATAAAAAATATTTTTAAAAATAGCCGTAACTATATACCCCTACATACACCAAATACACCACTCCAACTTTTGTATCACTAAAGATGAATAACTCGAAGAAGGCGATGTTCCTCTACAATGAATACAAGAAATGCGGGCTACTCTCCTTTCCTTACTGGGTAACAAAGAAAAGACATCATTGTGTGGTGCCTGGAACCTGGAGTTATTTTCCCCTGAAAGTACACACTGGGAATATTGGTACTCCTCACAGTTCGTTCATTTTATCATGGAAATGACACGTGCTGCTCTTCTTTCACTTTGGTTTTGTGTTTGGTGCCCTGCCATGCAAGCATGCTGCCCTGGTTTTGATCCAACGACCTCGTTTTATAGTTTAAAGATCCTGACAGTGTCACAGTCCAATTATCACGCAGAAGCAATTTTCAGTGCAACGGGGATTGAAATGCACGCATTCTCGTGCTCTGCGTATTTTCCCAGTGACCCTTACTGGGAGCGTCTACTGTTACGGAGGATGGGTGGCCTGTTGCAGAAAAGAAAGGGTATTTTTGTAATAATATTTTCATATTAATATTTAAATAAATATTCTTAAAAGAATTTCAAATACAAAATTGCTTGAAAATAATTTTAATTCCAAAGATTCCCATCGGAAAACAAAACCGAAATATCTTTCAATAGTCATTACAATTTGGAGGACAAAATCCAACAAAATTAATTTTTTAAAAATTTTAAACTAAATCGAATTTAATCAAAGAATTAAAATCGAACTGAATCAAACTAAAAAATTAAATTAAAGGTTTGGTTCTTGTTAAAACCCAAGCCAAAAAACTTTCATCAAAATTTGTTTTTTAAACAAAAAATAGTTGTTTAATTATATATATGATCTTGATTTTTCTATTTTAACTTTCCAGTTTTGTTTTCAAAATATAAAATCATAATCGAATTAAACCAATCTTTTTTTAAAAAAATTCTTACCGGTTTTTTTGTTTGAGATCTCAAATTGTTATTTTAATTAATTTTAGATCATTTTTTTATAGATATTGTGCTCCCTGCTTTGCTGGAAAAAGTACTGGCCAAAACGATGGCGTCTAGCTATTGAAACAACAAAAATGCAGCGCTTTACGAACAAGGAGAAAAAAATAAAAAGGGGGAGTGAAGGTGTCCTGTGCTGTCCTCCCCTACTATTCCAAAATGATAGCCTAAAATTAATTAACTAATTAACCCTAGAAAAGGTAAAGTAACCTCAACCTTAACATTAATCCAACCACGATCCTTACTCAGGTCAGTAAAATTCATTGAGGCGGGAAACAAGTCCCCTAAATTTTTACCGCCTCCCCCTCCCTCTTCCTTCTCCATTCAATCTCTCACTCCACCTTCTCTCTCCGCAAAATGACAGACGACGAGAAGGAAAAAGGCGTCGTCGTTTTGGACGACGACTCTTATTTGAAATCGGAAATCGAGAAGATTCGTGGACGATGGGAACTCGCTACGGTTCTTAATTTTTTGAGCGTAAAATAAACAAACTGCCCTCTATCTCTCTCTCTGTTTTTTTTCTTAATAAATATTTCGTGTAAAAAGCTGGAGGTTTCTTTTTTACAGGTTTTTGAGCCAGTCATTGGGGTTGATTTAAAGTTAACGGCAGAGGAGATTGAGAGTGCTCTTGTTGAGCCTAATAAATCACTTGCTCAGCTTCACGTTAAGCTATTAAAGGTTTTTTATTTTTATTTTTATTTTTTATTTTTTATTTATGCTTGCTTTGATTATTATTATAAATAAAATAAAAGTAGCGAAGTAATTATCCGGTGTTATACATTTTTAATTATTAACGAAACAATGTTTTTGATTATCATGATGTTTGCAATCAATTGATTCTATCACGATGTATATTTATGATCTGGGTGAAAAATCATGGCACGAATCACGACATAAGATAATCACAGGTTTTGCTTACTGGGCTCACGAATTCAATGTCTATGATTCTTTTTTGTTCTTGTGCCGAAAATATGTTTTTGTAATATCTGGTGTAGATGATTCAAACAACGGGAATGCGTATTTTGGCTATGAGGGCATTGCATGCTTATCGAGTATTCGTTTGTGTTTTTTCCTTTATTTTGTGCATCAATGTATTTGATGCACCGAGGAAGCTGTGCCGATTTTTAGCATTGAAAATCATGCGTGTGGATGTTATGATAGATAATTGATTCATATAATATGCCATAAAAGCAAAAGGATAACGCTATATGACATGAAAGTATCACATGGAATCCCACATGAAAGGGCAAATCTAATGGCTATGGACCTTTTGTGTAGTGATAGATGTCATTAGTTTTGTGTACGTAACACTTTGCAAAGTGAGAAGGATTGGTTTTGCCTTCACGTGGTTGGCATTGCGTGCTCTCTAACTTGGAATTTTTTCCATGCGGATAATATCTTTTTAAGTTTTTTATAAATATGGATTTTTCAACAGGGGATACCGCCTATGAGTAAAACATTGAATGCATCTGATGCGTGGGTGAGCGAGCTTTGTAAGAAACTAGCCATGTGGTGGCCACGGGTATGCGGCATTTCAACTTTCAACTGTGTAGTTAGGATTTTCATACAGTTTTGAATTTGTACTTATTAGTTGTGTTCTCCTATTACAGGTCGCTGAAGGCGAGTTACCACTGAAGGCAGCCAAAGGGTATCAAACTACTGAATATTTGTCTCATATCATTTCCTAAAAGATAGGTTTTCAATTTTTTATTTAGACTTGCTCAGGTCATGATGGTTTCTTGCTGTTGTGGCTTGTGCAGAGATGAGATGTCTAGATACAAGGAACTAGATCCAGCTAATAGATTGCTGATTTTGAAAGCACTCTGTGAACTCAGAGCTAAAGTAATATGCCTTGCCTTTCTGATTAAACATTTTTTCTCAAATGTTGGAAGTTGTTATTTGTATTTTTTTGACTGGATGATCTTCTAAATGTTTATATTTCTGATTTCTACTTTTGCATTCGGTAGGCTTTTAGGGTATTTTATTTTGCGCATTCTTGGCTTTTTGAAGCCATTGTGTTTGTATCTATTAGTGGGTAATCAAGTTCTCTATATAGGTGGATACATTTAAGATGAATGAGCTGTGCAGCTTTTTTCTAGGTTTCCTTGTTAAATCTGTTGTAAGCCATTCTTTCTGTTTACAGCAAAATGACATTGCATCTTATGTTAACGATTCTTTGAAAGATGGAACTGAAATTTCTTATTTCCGGAAAGATAAGATTGGGGTAGATGGAACTGCAACTTCTTACTGGTAATTCTTGAGCATGTTCTGAATTTTATATAATTTGCTGTGCAAAGTGTTGAAAATACTAACTGTGCTCTCAGGTATGATGGAAGTTCTGTCATTGGCCATAGATTGTACAAGCAAGTAAACAAGACTGGGGCAAATAGTAGAATGAGGGGTAAAGCATCAAAAAATCAGCCAGCTACCTGTTTCCAATGGGAAATACTTGCAACCAATCTTGAGGAATTTCAGAAAGTTGTGGTAAGTTTAGTATTCCCCTGTTTCAACAACTGGAAATTTTAGTTTAATTTGTTTCTTGTTGGTAACGGCAGAATGAACTCTCTTCTAGCAAAGTTACTGCACAAGTTGCAGCTGGCAAGACCATTGAAACTGATGTCCTGCCTATTATACAGAAATTTCAGAAGGTAAGCTTATGGGTTTCTCTTATAATTGTTTCTTAGTAGTGTGGGTGTAGTCACAGTTTTATTATGCACAAGTTTATTTATCTTTCACATTGATGGTAAGTAATCTGTCACTGTCATTGTATTCAATAGAAGAAAGATAGGGCCCTCAAACAAAAAGAAAGGCAAGAAAAGCTCCTGAACAGTTTTAGACCCTGCACTGCTGGGGTTACTCGTTCCTGCCGCAGTCGCAGACCTATCAGTTATACATTTGGTATGATGTTATCTTGTCTGTATTCATTTTCATGATCTGGTTGTGGCAGAATCATCTTTTGTTTGTCTTTTGCTTCTATTTCACTGTCTTGCTGAACTACATCAAATATCTAATAATCATATAGAGCCAATTGAACATTTTTAGAATTATGTAACTGCCTCCCTGTTGTGAAGTGCGTTACTGAGCTTCTATGGGATCTCAAATCATGGATGAGATGGAGAAAAAAGTCACAAACTGAATGATAATTTTCTTGGTTATTTGGGTTTCTGTTCACTTTAGTTTCTTGTTTGATTCAAACATATATTTTTTTATCTGAGAAACTTGATTGTACTTGTGAATTATTTATAATTAACCTCTTCATTTGCGATCCAATATGCAGATGACTATGATCGTGCTATTGATGAGGCTATAAAAATAACAAAGTAAGACTTGATGAAATTTACTGTCATCACTGCATTTCTATATTTCAAACATGCTTGCAACATTCTTTGCTAAACTTGTTCTTAAATTCTTCAACATCTTTGTTTTATGCATTTTGTCCCTCATATTGAGAACGAGAATTCATGATCTTTTCCATTGCTGACTTCAACTTATAATCCAGGAAAAGGAAAACAATTGAAGAGCAGAGCAACAATGGCAAACATGTTAAGCAGGAAAAAAATACTTCTAATGGGGGTTCAAATATGGGCACAAATTCAGAAGAAAGTCATGGTGAAATAGGTGATTCAGGCATGAGTGCAGACTCCAAAGATAATATCGAGAAGGGAAGCTCCTCAGAGAGTGAAAATGAAAGTGACAAGCTTCATGAAGCGGATGATGATGATGATGATGATTATGATAGCAAAAGGGATCATGATAATGGGAGTGGATCCAACAAATCTGACAAAGAAAATGAAAATTTTGGTGACAAGAACATTGCTCGGAAGTTTGGTTCTCGTTGGAGTTCAAGACTGGCTGGAGTTGCAAGCCATCCTGCCCTGGAAGCTGGAAACTTGTGTAAAAAGAGTAGGTTGAGACAAAGACCCACTCGTAACTCTGCCCTTGACTCTAATAATGTGCTTGATTCAGATGATGAAACTTTGTCAAAACATACAAACAGAGAGATATCTGGACATGAAGACTCGCCTCCAGTTTCTAATTCAGATGTGGTCTGTTGTGACAGTTAAAGCTATCAAGTGGAATCAACATGCAAGTGATTTTCCTTGGAATTTTTGTTGAGCGAGGAAATATCTTCACAGAAAGATATCTTGAAGTCAGTGCCGGTGAGAAGCAAGTTTTGAAAATGTGCTAATCCCTGTATTCCATATTGGAATCCAAACTCTAGTTTGCAGCCCGTGCCTTTTGTTGGAATTTCTTAAGAGGAAGATGCCACGTACAGAGTTTTAAAGCTACCACTAAGTTGGCAATGGCAGATTTCGTAACCTATGTAAGTTAATTTCTCTGCTTAAATGCAATCGGTTCTCTGTTTAACCGGGATTGTATACGATACTTTGATGTTCCCTCTCTAGTATCCAAGGATATCTTATGTATAATTAACTTCCTAATGGCTTGTGAAAAATAAAAGGTAGTAAGATAATTGGAAACATGGGATTTCTCTAATTTTAGGGCTTTCAGATTGATACAATCACCGTGTAGCTCCTAGAATAGTGGGCAAATTTACTTTTTTGACAGGCCCCCAAAAACCCTAACCTTTTTCTGATAATTAGCAGGGTTCAGAACATCACTTGAATGCGGCACTCATTCTCCTCCTAATAGAGACAGCATTGCTTTTTTAACAGTGCTGAAGGTTGAAAGTTACTTCCATTATATAGCCAAAAGGTTAAGCTGACCTTCAAAATGAACCCCGGAATAGGGCCTAATTGTAAAGAACAAACTTAAAACGATGGATTAGAGAGATGATTCAATGTATCAAGGACAGATACAGTGGTTTGATACAAAACTCAATAATAGATTAGAGAAAAGGTGCCCATTTGCTCGTAGCTCAACTGGTATTACTTGTATAAAAAAATCTTGAACTAAAAGAAATTATCTTCTCTTCCCAGCATTCTGCACACACGACTGAGCCTGACCCTGCACAGCTTCTATCTTCACGTTTTTCAAATCCTGGCCGACGCCTGTCAGATTAAAGCTCCTTGAATTCAAGCCCAGCAAATTAATCAGCTGCAAAAACAGAGCAAAAAAGAGCATGTTAAAGAGATGAACAGCTGAAATGTGTGTTTTGACATGGAGAAAAGAGACATGGATTAAGAGTGGTCTGAGTAAGACTTGCATTTGGATCAGAAAGTTCATGGGATATCTGTTCACATCTTATTATTAGTCTCCTAAGATTAGGCAATCCCCTGAGGAAGGAGGCTATGGTTGGGATTTGGTCTGCAAATGAACCATCGGTTAGTAGAACCAAGTTCTGTAGCTTCTTGAAAACTATCGGAGAATCATTCTGCATAAAGAAAATCTGCAACATCAAAAAAGCCTATGCTCATCAGTCCTCTGAAAAAAAGAAAACAAAAAAGGTAATGCTATGCGAGGAAAAACAGGAACAGGAACAAAAAGTATAAGGAAGTACCTCAATAGGCCACGTGTTTATACTCAAGAATCTGGCTTCACTTAAACACTGAAGGAACTTGGCAGCACAATAAATTAAACTCTTTGAATGCTTGCACCGACGATCAGATTCCTCACTTCTATGCCGACAAGTAGGCTTAATATGAATTCTAGCGTTCAATAGCGACACCATGCCCTGGTTCAGATAACTAAAATCTACGGGATCTCCAGTCCACCATAAATCCTTGAGTTTGGGAGCAGAAATCGACAAAGGAAATTCATATGAATAAGCGTCTGATGAGCTTACATTCAAGGTCTCAAGGTTTTCAGCCTTCATAATAATGCGTCTGCAGGGACCGGCACCTACTTTGATCTCTTTTTTTGGCTTGGAGTATTGGGACCCAATTTCCGGGGAGCTAAATTTGCACTCGGATAGAGTTAAACCTCCAAGGGAAGAGCTTTTGATGTTCAGAAAGCAAACATTTGCAAACCTGCAGCTGCTAATCATGGCATGGATAAGAGATGGACAATCAACCAGGAGTTGGCATGCTTCAAGGAAATTAGACCCACAGACTTCAAGAGTTTCAAGAGACTCACAATCTATCTTACAAACAAAAAATCTGCCAAACTCAGAGTCCTGGACTGTCAGATTTTCCAGAGATTGACAATTAAGGTTAACATGCCACAAGGCTTTAAATTGGCACCTGGATATTGTCAAGACCTTGAGAGATGAACAAGATATGTTAAATTTCCCATCAAAGAAACTATTTGGAAATCTGCAATCACTTATTTCCAGCTCTTCAAGAGATGAGCTTGTCATAGTGAGATCACTGATACCATCAACATTCTCAAGAGTTAACCTTTTAAGACATTTACACCGATCCGAAATTCTTTGTCCAAAATATTTATCCCCTATTGTTACTGAATCTAGCCATAAGTCCTTGAGCCAGTCAAACCCTAGTATTTGAAAACTGAACCTTCCCATCTGCAAATTCAATTTCAAAGCCCTCAAAGATTCACATTTATAAACACAATCCGGCAAAGAATAGCCTTTTAATGAATCTACATGGACTAGCATGTCGAGTTCCTCAACACCACACTTTGTAGCAACAGTAACCCATGAATTAACAACACTCCCTCCAATATCAAACCTTCTTTGCTTGCAAAACCAATGAACAAGCAAACGTATTAACCCTTCTCCAGTCTTTTCGCGCGATCGCAGAACTTTATCGACACAAGAGCAGAAATCAGTATACCTTGTTCTTAAACAGCTATGATCAGAACCAGAATCAAAATCCGCAACAAAATTCAAGTAAGGGCTAGAGGAGCACAGTTTTTTAAACCTTTTCGATACTAAACCAAGACGTGCAGTATCATTAGCTCCAAGGAAGGAGAATATATGATAAATAACTTGGTCTGGAAGACCACTCAATCTATCATGCGTACAAGCAAGGATACGAGTGTCTTGATCAGAGCTCATTGCCATCGACTTAAATGGACTTTCCATGCACCTCAGTGGATAGAATCAACAAAAACAACAGCACCCACTGAATTAAAATAAACGCGAATCCTAACATCAGTAAATAATCAAGATTATAAAGAACAAGATACAAGAAAACAATCAAGTTCTACATACACACGCCTAAAAGAGATAGTGCTATAATTTCATGAGAAAAAGAAGAGAAGCACCTGAAGCTGCTGGTGTAGACCTTGTTCGAGCGAGCTAAATTTCTAAGATGGTGATCTTTGTTCGAAAGTTTTCGTGTTCTAGCGCAACCCATGTACCTCTGTAAGGTTTTTTTATTTTTATTTTTAGTTGCATTGGAATATTCTTTGGGTAGAGGAGGAGGCAAGGGAAGTCACCTTGAGGTTTCTAGGATTTTATTGTATACGACAGGTGACTTGACCACGAAGCCCAAAATAAAGGGGAGTGCGTTCAATTCTTGAGTGAGGGCTTATAAGGATGTGGTAATTTTTTTTTCCATGTAGATGATGAAGATAAAAGAAATATGTTTTTTTTTTAATTTTTTAAATATACAAATTTATTTTATTTTTTCAAGGAGGGAGAGGGGACCGGTAGGGCTGAGCTTTAAAAAAACATTAATAACTTTTTTGTGAATAATTTAAAATTTTAAGGTCAAAATCAGTAAAATTTAATTTTTTACCCCTTATAATATTAAGGTCAAAATCAGTAAAATTTAATAATTTTTTCTGTTTTTTTTCTAACAATAAAGTGTTCATACTAAGGTTATTATATTTACATTAAACCCACCTACAGGCTAATAATTAAAGAGTGCAAAAATATACTTACAATAATTTGAAGCATCACCAGCCCCAACGGTTGACCTGAACGTGTTTATATTTTGTATTTATCTATTTTGGGAATGTAAACGTCTTTGCTAAGATCTAAAATATTTTAAAACGCTAATTTTAAGGTTCGATGCATGAGTTTAAAAAATCATGATTTTATTTTACCAGAAATTAATAATTATGATTCATGAACTCCTCCTCAATGTCTGCTCAACAACCCAAGATGAACTCACTGAATAATTTAATTCATACCTACCGAGGAAATTAGTTGATGTCAAAGGGAAAAATGAAGTTTTTTTTTCATAATTAATTACCTCTCTAAATTTAATATAAATAGACATCATTTAGTGATCATGTAATGGTAATTTTCTTCGATGAAACATATTCGAATTCCAATAACTATAATCTATTGAATAATTATACAATAAAGGAGAATTACCTTTGCTGCGTGGCACAAGACCGGTTGGCATTGTGTTTATAACTGTGTTTCATCAAATTTTGAAATTTTTTTTTTTGCTAAAATTGAGTACGGTTTGTATTTTTTGGATCGTTTTGATGTGCTGATGTCAAAAATGATTTTTAAAAAATAAAAAAACATCATTGGCATGTATTTCGGCACGAAAAGCTATTTGAAAAGCAACCGCTACCACACTGCCAAACACACTCGCAGTCTGTTTACATAATATTTTTTAAAAGTATTTTTTATTTAAAAATATATTAAAAAATATATATTAAATTTTTTTTTTCACATCATCACATAAAAATATTTAAAAAATTATTAATTTAATATTTTTTAAAATAAAACCACTCTTGAAACGCATAGAAAAACAGAAACCACCACACTCCCGAGCACTAACAAAACCCAAAAAAATATCTTAAAATCCAGAAACCTTCATGAAGAAGGAAACCATATTATACTGTTAAAAGGGTTTAATAGCCACGAGAAAGAAAAAGCTTCAATACAAAAAAAAAAAAAAAAAAGGAAAAGAATTCAAACTATACGCCTTTTGCACTACGTTAAAGCATCCAGCTCATTTCAGTACTCATCTGTCTCCCTTTTTCTCCCATCCACGG
>Ga0307515_10020518_pt1 | contig 11781 bp, 6 predicted proteins | sample 17_EM_MG_FD_194513 | JGI IMG/M metagenome (GOLD analysis project Ga0307515, IMG submission 194513) | Populus trichocarpa ectomycorrhiza microbial communities from riparian zone in the Pacific Northwest, United States - 17_EM | ecosystem: Host-associated > Plants > Roots > Unclassified | place...
GATTGAATGAATTGATTAGGTGCAATAACTTAATTATTCTTTAAATGAGTCAAATTAATTTTATTAGGGGTTTAATTTGTGAAAAATTAAGTTTGGGAGCCCAATTTGAGTTTAATTGAGAAGATTGAAATTTTAGGAGACCAAATTTAATTTTCACCAAATCAATTGATTGAAATCAGGGGCAAAAGCGCAAGATAATTAAAGTTTTGGGGTCAATTAGGGGTTAAATTAAAAAAATCCGCAGTAAAGAACCAACCTGCAAAAGACATCGAACTATAAAGACTAGCCACTGACGCTGGCCGCCAACTCCTCAATCAACGCTGCCACCAACCTCACGTCAACCCCTCCCCGTCATGACTAGCCAGACCTCCAGCTCGGCACCTCGACTCCAAGTAGCGTCGCCCCTCTCCTCGTTGCAACAGGATTGCTTCATGCATAACGAATTCTCGTTCTGCATGCAATATAATTAATTAGCATGGTTGTCAGGCTGAGCCAACAACCATGCGGGCCTGGGCCAGACCTGTCTTGCACAATGCCTTCTTACATGGTGATATATGTTGTTACCTATTTTTGGGTTCCTATAAAAAAAAATACAAAAAAATATATATCAAAAAATATTCGGAAGAAATCCAAAAAATAATAGGAGCGAGAAAAGGATGCTGGAATGCTGAAAAAATGTCAAAATTGGTTAAGGAGCTTCAAAAATACAAGAATTGAAATTTGACAGTATATTTTTAACTGGTGAGAGTCCTGTTGACAAGAAAAATTCAATTTTTGAGGAAGAAAAGTCCAAAATCAGATGTTTGAGATGAAGGTTTAAAGTCATTGATAAGAACCATTTGACAAGCTTTAACTGTGAGCATACAAAAAAATTGATGGCTTTTGAAAAATGGGTGTCACAGTCTAGGTTGACTTGGTTGACCACTGTTGAGGCTTACTGGAGCAATTACAATGTAAACATCATTAGAAACCATATGAAGTTGGTAGAGGAGGTCTATACCTTTTGTTTCGATCAAATCTTGCTTAATTTGAAAGTTTGTAGCTTCACATTCATTTATTCAAAGATGTCAACCCGATCAGCCCAGAATCTAAAACTATAGTGATGGTTGATCAGGGATAAGGTGTTGGAGACTTCTATGGAAGAATTGAGATGTAAACATCTAATTTCATGTAAACAAAGTTGTAGAGGGGATGTTCTTTTTCCATTTGTAAAAAACCTCATGTTATTTGGAGGCTAGAACTCCAAAACAAGCTTTTAGAAGGTGCCAAATCAATCATCCAAAACTGCCAGGGAAGGAGATGAACAGTAGGTGAATGATGCGTCATCAAGATTGAATCCCTAGAAGTTAAGGTTTTTAAATTGGGATCTGACATATTTTACTTTAGTCCTTATTCTTCTAATTGCTTTAAAATTACACCTGTAATAGTCTTATCAACTCTTAATTTAATGCAATTTCATCCCTATCAAACTCAATCATCAACTCCAAAGTTTAACGCCATTTTCATCTTGGCCCTTTTTTAGATTTGTACATTTGGACCTTTAATTGACCATCAAACTTTTAATTTTCTACAATTTGGCCCTTGAAGTCTCACGCCTTTTACGATTTGGTCCTTAGTTTTTAATTTCTTCAATCAAACCTTTAATTGGCTATTAAACTTTATTTTTTTTACAATTAAGCCCCTAATTTGACCAATTAAACTTTTCAAAGTCTAATTTCAGTCCCTAGACTTCAATTTCTTCAAATTAACACCCGAATTTACTCAAAAAAACTAATTTTCCCTGTAATCAAGTCCTCAATAAAATTGATTAAACCTTCCAAAATTCTCATTGAGTCCTTAGTCATCCTAAATTTGTATTTCTTTACCCTAAAAAAATATTTTCACCGAATGGGTCTTTTATAAATCAAAATTGGGTCACCAACTTTTCCTCTTGTCATTTTGGTCCATCACCACTAATATGGGCAATCTTCTGGCTTTCTTCATATGTATTCTTTTGTATTTTTGTATTTTCTTTTTGTATTTTTTTTCTTTTCTTGATTTTTTTTAGGTCAAAGATGAGTAACAACATGAAGCACATCTTTTATTGATTTTGTGGTCCACTTAAATACACATGAAAATGTTGATAACAAAACTCCAAATTAGGATGCATAACGCCTCTTAAATTAGGATGCATCTTCTAGAGCACTTTCTTAATACGATGGGATAAGATGAAAGTGCCTCTGTTGAAATATGTTTTCTTTAATACTTAAAAAAGAAATATTCCATCTTGTAAAGTAACTATTGTATGCTTTTCTAATTTTTCTATAACATTTCAAAGAAAACATTTACCTACAAATTGAGAAGAGATTTGGTTAAATAAAGCTTCAACGTGTGTTGACTTGCCTATACCACCCATACCCCAAATTCATATCGTACGTACAGCTGGTGATCCAATGCATGGTAACGACTCCACACTTGGGATCCCTGGAACGCGTAGTCGCAATGAAAATGATAAATTTAAAATTTTCAGGAGTTCCAAGGATCTTATTAGATAAATCTAGAGTTCTTTAGGGTTATATATATTAACTGAAGATTAAATATTATTTTTTACTTTGAATAATTGCTTTAAGGATAGGTTGTCGCAAACCACAAGTCTTCCAAGTGTCCGACCTCTAACGACAATCCACACGAACTACCAGTAAGAAATCTTTTAAACCCTTGTAGGAGATAGGGATTGCTATACCTTAGAGTGCTAGATATTTTCTTTTGTGTTTAAGTGTTTTTGAATTATATTGTCTTGTATTGTCATATACTGTGTAAAAAATAAAAGGCATAATATTCTATTTATAGAAAAACCTAAAAACCATATAAATGAAAACAATATCAATTTACCCATTAAATAATATCACATATATTATTTTAAGATGATTTTATAAATTGATTCAATCAATTTCTTACTTGATTGTTTCTAGTTATAGAAGTGTAATCTACTGAATTAATTACATTTTAGTCCTTAATTTCTAAAACTTATTTCAAATCAAGTCATATTTGATTAATTATCTCATTTTAATTTCTTACCAATGACTCTCATGTGAGTGACCTATTAGGTTCCCTAATAAGTTGACCCAAATATAAATCATAATACTAAATAAAATAGAATTAAATAAATTAAACAATTTAATTTATCACCAATTCAACAATTGATTGATTTATATTTGAAGATCAAGATAATGTCTAACAACTTATCATGATCCTTCAAGTATTAAAAAAGTCATAAGTTGTTTGACTTAACTTTTTAGTGATCAGTTTCTTAATGTAATTATTATTCATTCATTAAGAATATTTCAATTTAGACATTATATTATGAAGTATGTCTGCTTTGTTAAATTATTTTAGTTCTCAACGCTATAGTTATTAATTCTTTAAATAAGATTTGAAACTCTTTTCAAATATCATTCCACCCCGGTCAAAGATTTCACAATCAATACTATTTGATAATAGATATAATATTTTTTCTAATTCATTTAGGGTGATGAATCCTTTCTTGATTACTTAAATACCTTCATATAGTTTATGTTATACACAATATCTACCCGTTTTTTACCCTTGATTATGATAACGTGTGGTTAATCAAAGCATAACACTCTCTATATAAGATAACTTAATGATCTCTACTCTAAGGATCACTTACACAAATTTCACGTGAGCGTTTTTATAAAAATAAGTGATTTCTCCATATAGAATTCTATAAGAGTCAATTCAATATATATATTATCTGACAAGCACCTCCATATTAGTTCAAGGTATCCCTCATACCTTAGTTTATTAGAGTAGTTGCTTCATTTCATAAAGAAAAGAACATAATATGCATTAGTATCAATAATTCTAATTAATATACAATCTTAATAGAACATTGACCAGGAATATTTGGGAATAACGTTTTGATGCAATAGAAATCTCATAATAATAATAACTTTATAATTTTTTATGCAAACATTTTTTGTTCAACAAGCTTTATCTTTACTCTAAATTCATTAATCAAACATTAGATTCGTTAATCAGATATAATTGAATATTAAAGATAAATAAAGCCTTTATTAAAAATAAATACGTTTTAAGTGAATAAATTTAGTGTTACGTGTAACCAACCGATTGGTTACATGAAATATTCATTATCATCAACCTTTCCAATACATGAACCAATTTCAACCAAGTTACCAAAATTGCTTGAGGATAAAGGTTTTAGCTCCTTCCTAATGTAATCAACAATTTCCTGGACTAGTTCAGACTCTTTCCTGGGAAACATGTATAACAAATAAACATAGTAAGTGGAAACAATCACATAAAACTCAAAGGTATTTTAGAAGGTTCTGTACACATAAAATTCTATGTATTAAAAATACATTAAATTAATGGTGAAACAATTATAATAATGAATTTGATTACAGGTAATAGGTGAAAACTCTCTTGAGATGCTCTTTATGTGCACAAATCCAATGATTAATAGTCAGATCTGAATCTTACTTAGATGGAAAAGATATTTACGCGAGCTTGAAAGCTTTAATTGTATGAGATTTTAACTTGATTTTATTTAATAAAGATGAAGAATATTCACACGAGCCTAAAAGCTTTAACCGTGTGATATCTTAACTTGATTTTATTTGATGAAGATGAAGAATATCCACATGAGCTTGAAATATTTAACCATGTGAGATCTTAATTTGATTCTATTTGATGAAGACAAAGAGTATTCAAACAAGCAAGCTTTAACAATGTGAGATTTTAAATTTGGCTTGATTTAATGAAGACAAATAGTATTAACATGAGTCTAAAAGTTTTAACCATGTGAGATCTTAACTTGATTTTATTTGATGAAGGAAATGATTTTGATCCCTTACTTGATTTGATTTGAATAAGGGAAAGGATTTTGATCCCTTGCTTCCTTAGTGAACTTGAATTTCTTTGAGAGAATTGCTGCTACCCATTTTTGAAGTATTTTTGAAAAACAATAGCAAAAAACAACGAAAACCCAAAAAGTATGTTCTTGATATATTTGCATTGTTTTCAACATTTTCAGCATTGCCTTAAAAGGATTCAAATTTCAAATGTTTTTTCAATACGTTGGGCTTTTAATGCGTTATTTTTAAAATCATTGATTTTTCTTATTGAGTCAATGTTAATATTGCTCTTTTTTTAAAAAAAATCAAAATACAAATGTTGGACCAAGCAATTGGGGAAGAAGGAAAAAATTTTCACCTATAAATAGGTGTTCATATACACACAAAAAGGGGGGGCCATAAAAAAAACACTAGATCTATTCCCTCTACACAGACCCACTACCACCTACACAAAAAAGCCTCAGCCATCCTCCACCCTCACCTCATTTGCTTAACCAAACCATCCCTCCCTCCTGTCACGTCCCTCCACTTCTTTATTAAAAAAACAATTGAACCATATTAAAAAAAACACAGAACAAATCCACCATCTTTCCCCATCATCAGTTATCCCACCAGGCGCCCTTCATCACCAATGCCCCTACCTCCACATCATAGCCCACAAGCTCCAGTTTTGGTTTCATAACCAACAACCTTCCCTCCTTACCAACTGAAGCCTCCCACCAAATCCTAGCAAACCATTCAACCCACACCAACCTCTAAATACCAGCACAAAAACCCACCACCATCAAACCATCAGCAATGCTTACCCTTCTCCCTTAATAGACTACCAAGAGCATACATAGACATTCATGTAAGTAAATCCATGCTCACTAGCCACCATAGCTCCTCCACTCCAACCCATATGTGGCAACATCCACAGATCCAACAGCCTTTACCCACCACCATATCCACGACAAAGCCACCATCCACAATCATGTTTTCCCCTCTCTTTTGATTCCAATTATGGTCATTAACACAACAACCCGTCACTGCCACTAACTAAAACAGAAACCCAGTCACGCCAACAACCTTTTAGTCCTGAAATAGAGAAGAAAAAACGTTGATCTTCACCACTGGCCTAGGGAGAAAGAAAGGAAAAGGGGGACTAGAGCTTTGGGAGGCCACATCTCTCTCATCGAAGAACTAGAAGGAACACCTCCATTGGAGTGAATAGGAGAGAGAGGAGTTTCAGATCCAGTAGCCAGCCATCCTCCAGCAGTGGCGATGTGTGAATCCACGTGCCAACAATAATCCCAGTAATTCTCGTATACACTAAACGCCTCAAAAGGTCGATTTATGAACTCAAACCATTCTTGGACACATTGCTAAAATATTATGAATTTTGGAACTAAATGTTTATTGTTTTGTATAATATTTGGACTTTTTTGTACTGTTAATTTGGTTTGATTTGTGTTTGGATTTCAAAATAATTTGATTCATTGCGTTGAATTATGGATTTATTTTTTGGGTTATGATTTCTTTGTGAACGTTAATATTAACGTATGAGTTTGTTTTGGTGTTAGTGTTTGGTTTATTTGAATTAGCATGAAATTTGAATGAAGCATGTGACATTATTAAAATCGGTGTGAATGTTCGGTGTTTGCTTGCTTTTAAGTCAAATTTTGAATAGTAAATAATTTGTTTTAAATTGATATATTGTTCGATTTAAAACATATTATTGTGTTTCGTTGAACGTGGCTTTAGTCAAATTTTTAAAAGTTCGATGACAATTTTGCAAATCAATTTTGATTCCTCCACTTTTGTTTTCACCCTTTCATATTTAGTATTGGAATTGTGACCTACACGCGAGGTGCTTTTTCAATATTAAACAAATCGATTCTCTTCTACACAAAAAAACAACAAAAAATCTTTTCTTCAAAAATACAATTTCTATTTTAATTTGCATATGGACAAGTCTCTAAAAAATATAAAAAATATCATATCATATCTCCATACAAAAATTCAAGAATATGTATTTTCATGCATTTTAGGATTTAATAACTTGTTTATTAAACTCTAAAATGTCCAAAACGGTGTCGTTTTGAACAGTAAAAAAAAGGACCAGACGACATGTCGTCTCGTGATTGTTCATCTTCTTCTCCATTTAAGTCAGAAAAAACTATTTGAGTGGCCTCTTTCTCAAGGCATTTAATGTCTTATCTCTCCACCAAATGACAAAACTTGCACGCAAACTATGACTTGACATCTAACCACACCCAAGTGTGGTCCTTTCTGGTCGATTAAAGCCACAACAGTTGTGGCACCACCTTAAAGTGGCCAACCCGACCAGCCCCTTTGCAGTAACTTTTCCAGGCCATGATGACAACCTTGAGCCAACGGTTAAGATCCTTCCGAGTCGAATCAATGGCTAAAATTTGGCACCATTGAAGACAAAATAAAGGTGGATTCCATGGCCTGGAGAGGAGAAATCAGAAGCCAAAGTCTGGAAAAAAAATCAGTCATTTCCCTAGTTTCCATTTTTCTTCTCCCCGACACCTCTTCTTCCTCTTCTTTCACTGCACCTTCGCTGCCAGCGCCACCACTAACCACTCCTCGGTCTTTCTTACACCACTAAAAACGCAACTAGCAACATTCCTTCTTCGGCAAGGCAAGTTTTCCCTTCCTTTTCACCTCCTAAAAACCCCATGGCTCTTACATTCCTTTTCACTAGGTTGGGCCAGTGACCATTCGAGTTTGGGCTGGATCCAGCCCAAATGGTTGGGCCGTGTTTAGCTTAGTAAAAAAGAAGGGGCAGTTTGTTTGGCTACCGGTTGGTCCAACTTGACCCGGCTGGGTCTGACCTAGTTGGTTGGGTCAGGCCCAACCCAATACAATAATAATAATATAAAAAAAAACAAAAAAATTCCAAACGATTCCAATGGTCATTTCAAAATATTTGTGATTTTCATGCATGTTTTTCTACCAATTTTGTATAATATCAGGCTGTATACTTACACTGTAAGATATAGATTCGGTATTGAAATACCCGGTTTTCTCTGAAATATTTTCAAAAAAATTTGAAAATTAAAAAAAAATCTCAAATTTTTTTTAATTAATTTCCTCTTTCCAAAAAAACAATAAAGAAACAAAAAATGTTTTGTTATCATGCATACGGTCAAATCCTAAAAAATTTCCAAGTATATTTTGATAAAAAAAAAAATACATCTTTCTCATGTTTTAAAATGAAAAATAGGTATCGTAATCAGTTTACGATTGGGGTTTGGTCAAAATATTAAAAGCCCTTCATCAATCATTTTGTTCACTTTATATTTAAAGTGTTAAGGTTTAGTTGTAGATTTTAATACTTGAGAGTGTAAAACTACACAGTAAAGTATATGATCAGATATTAAAGATACAAAAACAAAAATTATAAATAAATAAATAAATACGATGCTAAAATTTAGATCTTAGAGCAGTTAGGATTTAACTTAATAAGATAAAGACTCTCTCATGAAAAAAGATTTGTCTTAGATCTTAGAAAAAAGAATAGAAAGTTGACATAAAAAAATAATCAAACAACAATACAGCTTAACTCAGGTAGGGTGTACTGGAAATGATGTGTTTTCCCCTTACACAACCAACCTCTTACCTGGACTCTAACAAGCCACTAATTTACTAATAATTATAATAATAAATTACAACTCCTAAATTTTAATAATAATTTTATAATTAAATCCAAAACTTTTTGCTTTTTCAATGCCTCCATGAAGGAGAAAAACACGTCATTGTCATTCTACATCACCCGTGACATTGTCAAATAAATGATGCTTATACTGATATCAAACAAGGAGTGAAAATAAAGAAAAAAGAAATTAAAGGTAATAACTTACTTAGTGTCATTAAAATGCCAGCCTTCTAGATCAGCTATTTCGATCAAAACACGTTTCCAATTGTCCACCTTGTCTGAACTGATTTTTTTCTGATGCTCGGAAAGTGCATTTCCATAACTGTTACTCAGCTCTCGGACATGGGTTGGATCAACATGGTAAAATACTGGTATAACAATTTGCTGTAACGTTTGCCTGCATTCGAGGATCTTCTCCAGTTCTTCCAAACACCAAGGAGAATCTGCATAGTTTTTGGAGAAAATGACGATTGAAACATTTGATTGTTCGATTTTTTCCAAGAGGATCCGTGAGATCTCTTCTCCAGCACCAAGTTTGTAGTCGATAAATGTTTCGATTTCATTTTGATCTAGAGCATCATAAAGATGTCTAAGGAAGTTATGGCGGACGTCAGCACCTCTAAAACTAAGGAACACATCATACTTCCATAGAGGAGTAACGGCGGAAGAGCTTGACGCCATAATACAAAAGTTGGCACAAGTGAGCGTACGTGGAGAGTTTTGGTGAAGATCAAGATGAATATCCTGAAACAATAAGCACACAATTTTAGATACTAAAACCCGAATTAAAAAGGACATGAATATCCGAGTGTAAAAATTTACACTGAATTCCAACTTCAAAAAGTAGTATAGAATTATAAAAGGATAATACATTTTCAACATGCAACAGTACTGCGCTTTTGAAATCTGATATGAATGTTTTACATCAAATTCCTCCACTATTCATTAACAGCCCGCTGCGCCAAGGAAAAAAAAAATCTTCATGGAAAGATTATCAAGACTCCAAAACAACGTAAATGACTGCAAAGAACAAACAAATAATGATAAAAGAGAGAGTGACATAGGAAATAACTCTACCAGTTAACCAAAGGGCCTAATGATCTTTCACCATGTATTCGCCAAGACGCTAGCTATTGTATAGAGAGAATCATTCTTTCGCTTCAAAGAGATCAACTGAAGAGAAGTTTAGTTAAATTTCCAGGAAGAAACGTTTTTAAAGCTAACCTACTCCTGTTTGCGTGTATGAACTAAAGCAAATTAGACGCGCGTGATTAACAAACAAAGACTGAACATTTTCTCTTAATTATTCTGTAAATCATGATTTGACGAACCCATTAACCAAAGACCTAAGATATAAAAAGGCATTAACTATATGTTATAGCTAGGCAACCCCACCAACATGTTGCAGCTCAAATTGATGCACTGCTTGGAAAAGGATATATTGTCTAGCTGATAGCAGCCTATCAGGAATCAAGTGGAGGGCCGACCAGTTTCATAACTACTGATTTGATATATGTCGCTATTCAGAGTTAATATTTCCTTCACGCCTGTTTTGTCCCACATTGCAGTTTTGATAGAAAATAAATTTCAAGAGGACCCGACAGATTGAGAGTAGAATGACCATATCACGAGGTAAAGCGCAAGTGGACGAGCAAGTTGATTAGATAATAATTTAATCAGTTGGAAAGGAAGCAATTGTCGACTGGTTCCAGGCTTCCAGCTTGTAGGTAAATGGGATTCAAATATTTTTATTTTTGTTTACTTATTTTTTCAACTACAAACCTTAACTTTTTCTGTATATGGAATTCCACCTTTTCAAAATTTTGAGTTTAAATTAACCTTTTCTTTTCTATGATTAATTTTTTGTTTTTAAATAAAAATTTAGTTGATAATTAAATTCTAGAGCTTTCGCATGGTTTTTAAATGTATTATGTTTGCATATTTGGATGTAAGAGTGGAATTGAAATGTTTGAACAGAATGTTTATTTAGATAGAATTGATGGATGTGATTGGTGAAGAATAGAAATATTGTTGACGTATGAGGGATATAGTTGCATTGCTCTACAAAGATTTGGTATAAGAAGATTGATTGCTAGACAATTACAACCTTGATGTTTATAGAGATTCTTTTAATATCAAGATTAAATCAAATCAATAATGATTTTTTTAATATTTGAGCGATAATGACACGTTGCCAAATGATGCACCTGATATTCAAATATAAATAAATCGATTATTTAATTGATAATAAATTAACTTGTTTAATTTATTTAATTCTATTTAATTAGAATTAGAATTTATATTTAGACCAACATATTAGAAATCTAATAAGTCACATGCATTAAGAACCATTAGTGAGAAATTAAACTGGAATGGTTTAATTGCATATAACTTGATTAAAATGTATTTTAAAAATTAAGGACTAGAATATAATTAATACATGGATTATATTTCTAGACCTAGAAAAATCAAGTAAGGACTTGATTGAGTTAATTTCTAAAATTATCTGAATTAATATATGGATATTATTCATGGGCAAATTCATATTTTACCAATTTATAGAGTTTTTCAGATTTTCCTATAAATAATAAGTTATACCTCTTATTTAGTAGTTATTGTTTGTTAGACAGAAAAACTATGTAAGTCATAGTATAGAGAGCTAGCACTCTATGCATAACAATCTCTCTCTCCTAAATAGAGATTTAGAAGATTTCTCTTTGGTGGTTCATGTGGAACACCGTTGTTAGCCGGATAATTGGATGACTTGTGGTTTGTGACAACCTAACCTTTAAAGAATTATTCAAAGTTGAATAAGTTGAATAAGATCAGATCTTCAGGTAATAAATCTCTAAACAAATCTAGATCTGTCTAACGGGATCCTAGGGACTCCCAAATAATTTTGTTTTATCATTTCTGCTACGTGTATGACATTCAGGAACCCAATAAAATATTGCTCTTATGACATATTACTTAAAGATTGAGATCAAGAGTTCGTTTGTTTGCATGGTTGCTTCTGCGTTTGAAGCAACCACAGCAAAGCACCTGTTTGGTAAACACAAAAACGCAATTTATTTCTGATGGGGCCCATTGAGTTTTGCGTTTAAAACACAGTAAAAAACGAAGCAGCTCTCGGCTGCTTTTCTTCTCTGCACTGTTCATTAAAGTGAACAGTGCGAGTGAAATTTTATTCACTCGCAATGTTCACGTGAACGTGAACAGTAATTTTTTTTTTTGAAAAAC
>Ga0307515_10020519_pt1 | contig 11780 bp, 19 predicted proteins | sample 17_EM_MG_FD_194513 | JGI IMG/M metagenome (GOLD analysis project Ga0307515, IMG submission 194513) | Populus trichocarpa ectomycorrhiza microbial communities from riparian zone in the Pacific Northwest, United States - 17_EM | ecosystem: Host-associated > Plants > Roots > Unclassified | place...
TTCCTGGCGGCTACTGAAGTCGGGAAGTTCCCGCCCAAATGAAGGACGGTATGGAGCAGGCGCAGAGGCTGACTCAGGTGCGGGGAGCGGCGGCAGTGGGCGTATATCTTCTTCTGTTTTCCTTTCTGTTCTGGCTTGGTTTGGTCTATCGTTTAGTTTTTTCATTTGTCAGCGGGGATGAAGGGCAGCGGGGGGGGAGCTCCGCCATCTAGCCGGCTCGCCCGGAGGCGGAGGGGATATTGGGTCCTGTCATACTCTAATTAGAGTGCATACAGTATGAATAAAACAAACAAAAACAACACTCTTACGACGTAGTGAGAACCGTATACATAGAGACTACGATACGAAAAAGGAGTCGGAGAGAGAAAGACTGGAGATATATACAAAAGCTAGCGAACTTTGGGGGTTGGTTGTATCCTTTGCATCAGATTTTCAAAATTCATCCTCTTGCTGCGCTCCATGAAAATCAATCATAGTTGCCGGATGAAGTAAGAAAGCAGGACATATAAAGCGTGAAGAAAAGCCCATTATCCCACGATAAACAAAAATTATAAGATATTGCTACTCCACTGGGAATTACACTGAGGGGAGGCGGGCTGGACTAGTGGCCATGGTGCAGTGAAGATACCTGTAGTGCACTCTGTTGCGTTGGGTAGTGGGTTGGAAACGATGACTTGAATCACGGGGGTTCTCCTTGCGGATATGGCGGGGAAATTTCTGGTTATGTACTCAGGCCATAGCCGCTTGCGGCCGAATGCAAGTATTGCATAAATAGATCTCAGCCTTCGTATGGCGGCTTACTGCGCTGGTACGGATACGAGATGATACCTCGTATGGCAACTTACTAAGTTAGTACTGATACGGGCTGATGGTATTTAGCAGTACCTATACATAGTAACATAGATGAGTACGTGCGTATTTGTCTATGAACTACCGTACTTAAGCTTCTCTATCTCTATATTTAACAGCAATATAATTACAAACAAACAAACCGAAAACTCAGAGAGTTTGATATGAAAGAACTGGTAATGGTATACACACTTATCCGTCCCACGAAGCTCCATGTTGTAGACACGCTCGCGTTGTTGTTGTTTATTCATATTGTATTCACTCTAATTAGAGTATGACAAAGACCGATTCCCCTCTACCTCCGGGCGAGCCGGCCAGATGGCGGAGCTCCCCACTCACTACCCAAAAACGAAAATTCACCCCCTCCCCTCTTCCACCCCCATTGCCCCAGGGCACCATATTATAGTCCTCCCCCAGAAATGTAACTGTTCGGATCCAGTACCACATTCACCTGAGTGCAGGGTCTCATTGATGTTATCGCAGTGGAATACCCCAACCGTCCTACCGTGGGGTGTGAACAGCACCTTTAATGTGTCTACCGATTTTCGCTGTTTAAGTGGGTTGATTCGTCCATGGGAACAACTCGTACTGGTGCTGGTGTGCCTGAGAAGCAGGTCTTCCATCATAGCTCCTCCGAGTGTTGTGGGTCGGAGCGTGCTGTCCTCGGAAAAACTCTTCATTGAACTGCTGCGCTTTCACGCCCTAGTTGTATTGTATTGTCAATTGTGTCGGTTGTGTCGTGAAAACCAAGTCGCTAACTTGCGTAAAACATCGAAGGAGGCGAGTTGTCCTGGAAGAGGGACTACTGTTCCAGGTCCATACTGAGTGGTATTGGGTGGTTGTCACAGTCTGAGGTACACTTGAACACAAGGGGTGAACAAGCGGACACACACAGGTATGCGAAAATGAAGCTAAAGTAAAACCGCAACCCGCCCAAAAAAAAGGGGGTCTTGGCAAAACCAGGCGGTGAGGTGTGTTGTCGAAGGTGTGTGTGACACGCCCGCGTTGCGGTAGGCGTGGAAAACTCATCAATCGTCTACGTTCCAAGGAGAGAAGAGAAAAAGAGAAAACTGAAAGACACGATGTCAAGAGAACTATACTGACAATGGTAACCCACGTAGTTGCTAAGTAATCACATGATGCTCGTTGATGATCTTCGGCAAGTCCAGCATTTCCGTCAACACAGGTCGCACCTACACAACCAATACTTTCATCTGCACCAGCACGAATCGCAATATGATCTTCAATATCCACAGTTCTGACAATCCATTCATTAGACACAACCAAATACAATTAACAATCACCGCCTAGAACTACTGCTGTTATATTACCACAGTTATGTTACTGCGGCGTGCGACGCGTGATCACGTGATTGCTTCAGTGCCCATCGACGCGGGCTGCTGTGGCGAAGTCCATACTGGACTCTGAGGAACACTGCTGGTGTGCACCGGCGCCGGCGATATAGACTCTTTTGGCCGGAATTGTGGTATGACCTGCGGGGTTTTGCCGGAGCTTGAACCTGAAAACTATTATTGCTGCAACTGCAAGTCCACAGCAATGATGGAACCAATTACTATACCCGCGATAGCACCGATAGGTAGAGCATTACTTTTCCCATTCACAGAAGGCCAGATCGGTGTTGGAGTGGTGAAGATGAGGCCCCCATCTAGGGTAGGCATAACCAAGCCCAAGGTTGTTTCCATACTGCTCAGAGTTATGGTAGGCATCCGACCATTTAAGCCGAGTGATGGCTGAGTGAAGCGAGTGATAGTGATGAAGCAGTGACTAGCACTCCTTCAGATTTGTGCCTATGCATGCCTATTTCAAGGCCCCTGTTCCTAGCATTGGGACAAGAAAGTTGTAATCCGTTACGAAATGAGTAGTTATCAATCGAAAAAACTCCAAGATAAGGAGCGGCAGCCCCACTAGAGGCCTAGGTGTCTCTACACACGCCCCGTCTAAGACGATGATGGTAGGTCCTGAATGACTGGCGGCGAAGACTGATTTAAGCGCGGTTATTACGTGGGTTGGCGCGGCGGAGCCGCATGCACTTTAGTTCTTGTGTACGTGTTATTTAGACTTAGCGAAGTCAAGTTCAGTTCGGTCAAGAGAGACTGAGCACAACAGACCCGTCACAACAGGTACCCTTTTTTGAGTCCGGGTTTGTTTTTTTTTTCAATAATAAGGTAGTGCTACTAAGCGAGCACATGTAACCCTACATCGGTTGAGACAGACACTAAAGCTCGAATACTAATCCTACGCGCGAGTGTTGGCAAAACAGAAACGGCGAAATAAGTCCACAACGATGACAGCGATCGAAAAGCGGACAGCGGCAATCGATTTTTAAAGTCAAATTGACCCCGGAACGAGACTCTCAGCATCTCAGGACCGCCGGAGAAGGGCGGGCATGTCAGCAAACAGAGCGTGCACGAGAAACCACGCAATTGCGTGGATTCGCGAAGAGTCTTGGCGGAAAAGATGAAAACAAAACAGCGAAATGCGTCAACAGCCACAGAGGTAGTCGACAAACAGACACTGGCAAACGACTGTCAGCGGCGAGTTGACCCCGGGAAGACTTCCCCACCACCACAGGACCGCCAGAGGTGGTTGGGCACTTGGGCAGGAAAGCGAGCATGTGTCCATGATGCGACTACCATATCAGGAATGATGGTTACCCCGGGAAGAACAAGCCTCGCTGGGGTATATTACAGGATCTGGATGCCAATTCAGGCAGGAAAGACGCACAAGAGGGGAGTAGGAGGATTAGGAGCGGCGAATGACATCCCAGGCATCATGTCGATGACACCTGCAGCCTCAGCGAGCGTGACCGCAGCCGAGCAGCTGGAGGGCAATGTGATTGCGATGAGGTTGAGGAGTGAGGGCCCCAAGGTGTCGAGAGCCCCCAGTGACATGAGGCGCTGCATGGAGTGGACGACCCGACAGCAGGCACAGGAGTGAATGCAGCTGCACTCAACTGTTGGACACATAGGAATCATGTTGGAAGTCTAGGCAGCCTGCAAAGATGCACAGTGGCTAGGATTGATGATGTGGATGCAAGAGAAAGAGCAGAAGTGGGATGCCTGGCATGAGAATGACAAGCTGTGGGGGGCAGGTATTACAACCATGATTGCACAGGTCATTAAAGGAGTAGCACCAGGCCAGGAACTGAGAGAGAAAGAAAGAAACAAGGCTGCAAGGGTGGATGGTGGAAGGCTAGAGGCCTCGACACATGCTGATACAATACAGAAAGCAGGACCAGAGATGCGCCAATAGCTGCAACAGCAGCTGAAGCCCAGATTGCAGCTCAAACTGAAGTCTGAACCACAGCACGAACCCGATCCAAGGGTAGCACCCACAACAGCTACGCAGTGCGAGACAGCCCCACCCAGACCCCAGAGTGCGAGAGCACCAATCAGCCCACACCCTGTCTCGATGGCTGGATTGAGTATGGCAGCGAGATGCCTGATATTCAGGATAGACCAGAATGTACTGCTCCCCAACAAAATGGACTAGGAAATTGCATCAGCAATCAATAGAGTGCTCTTCCACCCGAAGGCACTAGCCCACATTCAGATCATAAGTTCTAACAGAAATGCTAGGGGTGTACTCTATGCAATTACACACCAGCATGTGACTATGAAGATGGCTCTGCAGGACCCCGATATCATTATCACAGCAGTGAGGACAGTTGACCAAGGAATCAATGACATCAAAGAGAATAAGTCGCGGGAAAGACGAAAGATCCATTCCGTACTTGTTGTATATTACATGGGACAGGCACAGAAGGCTTGCAGAAGATGCGAGAGGAATTTAAAGCGTAGAATCAAGGTATAGCAATCCCCACCAAAATAAGATGGTTGGCGAACCCCCCCACCATCAGGAAGAGAAGGCAGATTGGAGAAATTGCCACATCATCAGTAGTCTTTGTCATAAACGGGAGCAAGGCGGCATGGAGATTGTTTAAGAAAAGCATTATGGGGGCCGGAGTATGGTACTGAGTCGAAATGTACCCAAATCCAGCACCTCACATCTGAAGTGAGCTCTGCGGTGGATGGGGTGAGATCGCGAATAAGTGCGGCACCATGCCCACCTGTGGCTACTGCTCAGGTCATCACTTGACAAGCGACCACAGTTGCAAAGTGGTGGGGTGCACGGCGACGCAGGGATCATTCTGTGTCCACACGCTGGTGAAGTGCCCCAATTACAAAGGAAATCATATTGTATGCAGTACCAGATGTGTGAAGAATACTGAGGCCACCCAGGTGGCGTGGCAGAGTAGTAAAATAGGGCTAGCAGGACAAGCATCCATGAAGGGGGCGACTGGGGACAACAGAGTAGCACTTGGCACCAGACAGGCGAGGGGTATAAGGGACAAAGAAGGGGAGCCAATGGCCGACGACGGGGTTGACAATACCAGTGAGAGAGAGGTGGGAGTGGAGAAGTGAACCATGATCATGGCCAAGACCGCGGGGGAGATCGAATTGGGTGCTGCAGCCTCCAATGATTTCAGCAGTCATGCACAATTGCGCCGCATCTTGAATGGGAAGCATGGCAGTACTGGAGATGCGAGTGGAACAACTTGCAGATGTGGTAATATTGCAGGAACCGCCGGCAGAAAGAGGGGGAAGTAGAATCAGCCATTCAGCATATGAGATTAGGAAACAAATGAGAGTTTGGACAGCAGTGTGCAAGGGGTGTGGCCTGGCAACTAACCAACAAACAGACCTGAGCAGGGGTGCAAATGACAATGTCATTGTAAGTGATGTTAGAAGAAGAGGAGAGAAGATAATGAGGATTATCAATATTTACGATCAAAGTGACATGCAGACTAGGGCCAGACAAGCGAAGAAGACAAACTGGTACAGAATCATCCGACAGGGAGACAGCACAATACTCACGATTGACTGCAATGAACACAGCCACTGATGGGACCCACAATGCAAAGAACAACATGATGTGACTTTCTAGAAGGAGATTATCGACAAGCGTGGCCTGGAGATTGGATATGACGACCAGCCCACTCACCACTGGGCAAGGAAAGGTGCAGAGGGTGAGTCGACAATAGACCTAACCCTAGCCAGCTGACCGATCACGCGATGGACAACACTGGACGGGAGCCACGCCACTGGCTCCGACCACTGGGTGATCGAGTAAGAGCAGTGTTCCTAAGCAGCCAGGCCAAGCCGCCCTTAGCAGCGGCTTTTCTTGGCGGACTAAGCCTAAACAGAATATTTTGTTCGAAACATTCTCTGCTGCCTTTACTAAGAAAGTCTCCAAAGTACGAAACATAAACCATATCCAACTCAATCATCGTAGCCCTGCCATTGCCGTATTCCATCCATCAGCCAGACCAAGGCTTATGCCATTTTACAGAAAATAGATACACTTTTTTTAATCTGTAAATAGACTTAAATAGGCAAAGAATCTTTTAAATCACGTGCAGGCCGGGCCGGGCCGCCCTTAGCGCAGGCTTTCAGAATGGAGGCCGGGCCGGGCCGCTTGAGCGGGAGTTTAGCGTCGATAAGCAGGAGGAGGCGGACCATGTGCAAATCATAGAATGGAACCTGGCCGCGATGTCAAAAGAGGACGAGGAAGCAGCAGAGAAACTGTGGAAGGAGCTGGAGGGACAGAGAGCTCATCTTAGCGAGGAGTGCACGGGGGACGAAGTAACTTAAGCGAAAGCAGCACAGTAGGTTTTGAGCGTATACCATGGCAGCGGGAGAACATATGATTGGAATCTGAAGTATCTCGCAGTCTACGATACTATACCTAGGAGTCTCATACCACAAATGCCAGCCTGAAAGCATGCTGTTGCGGTTCCATCTACTTTACGCGGTAGGGAATAAAAATATCTATTACACCAGAATCTTATCCGAGCCACCGCGTTAGCCAAGTGTTAACAATGAGGCGGGACGGCACGGGATTTCGGTAGTACCCAGAATGTCTGTAGTGATGATAGGGAGACGTCTTGTGGCGTCTCGGAAGTGATTGGAATCACATTATTCTAGCCCGAGACGTCACAAGTTGCTGCAACCCGGCATGCAAATTTCATGGTTTCAATTCGCTTAAGCCACAAGATATGCTGTTTTGCGTAGATAGCCTTCATTCTACACATCATCGGAGAGTGCTATCATTGTTTTAGAGTGTAATTGCACCGGTTCGTTTGAGTCCGACGTTTTCAAGCTCCATGTACCCTAATATATCTAGCTGCCGTGATATCGTAAGGTGACGGTATGTAGGTGTTGTATAGTCGTAAATAGTAGCACTCCTATAGCTAAGCAGGTGGGGCACTGGAGCTCGGCACGCGGCAACTTTAAATTATGGCGTCTCATTACATTGTGTGAGAAGTCTTGAGCCATGTGTCGCACCGTCTTGTCTCCCAATCTCATTAACATCAGTGGTCACTCCGGCGGTAGTCTTAGGATATCTACTTTTGGGCTACCTGTGACTCCAAAAATGACTCCATATTGACGCATCAGTTCGTAACACTGCCAACCGCTTTGGTTAAATTTGTGGTGATTAGTTCGGTGGACATGCCTTGCTAAGATCTGAATCATGGGCGATCACTAGACTAACCTGCCATTTCTCTGTTACTATGTGGAGAGAACCAGTACGTGTATACTACGATACAGAAGGGAGAGGGAAGTAGAAAGACTAGGAATGTATACCAAAGCTAGAGAATTCTCGGCGTTCGGTCGTATCCTTTACTATCATATTCAAAGTTCCCCCCTTTTGCTGCGCTTCATGAAAATCAATCATAGCAGCCTGGCGAACTAAAAAAGCCATGGAAGAAGGACACACTAAGCAGCCGTGATGAAGAAAATCCCATTACTTCCTGAAACATACAAAGAACAGTAACACGGCAATAACAAAATGGCTATAAAATACAGCCGTTTCACAGTTCAAGGACGGCTGAGGATTGAGCGATTAGCGACAAGCCCGGCCCATTCGTATTAACACATGAGCCTAAGTCAATCGATCAATCACTCGATTAGTATTATCTCGCAGCATTTATCTAAGTTCTCTACGAATTGTTGGGAGACTGTGTGATAATATATGATCGCCGAGCCACTGTTACGGCAAGACGTTATAAGGCATTCAAGGGGGTGTGTTCTAGTTAGTTCGCGGAGAATGTCTGTCCGCGGAGTAACCGGTTAGTTCACGGAGCCCCACCTTCCGTGAGTGAACCAGTCAGATAAGTGCTCCATGAACTGACTGGTGCTAATTGTGCTCAAACAAAAGTAACAATTACTCTGATTGCAAAGTGATATATACATGAAATATGCGTAATTTATCGCTCTTTCACCTCCTAGTCTCCAATTTACCATATATTTAATATTGATAGAATGGCTGTGAAAAAACACCGATTTTCAGCGATTTTGGCTGTTTGCTTTAAAGCTGCTCAATCAACTTTAAAGATATCGTAAATCGAAGACAGGGAGGTGAAAGAGCGATGAATTATCCAAATTTCATGTATACATCACGTTGTGATTGGACCAACACTTGCAGACTTAATTGGACCGACTTTTTGTCATTTTTGTCAGTGCAGCTGAACAGAGAAAAGACAAACGTTTTTTCTCCCGATTTTCCCTACAATTGGCTGTATCGCTCAACGAAGTGACTGGTCAGCTCATGGAGCGTGTAGGCTCTGCGAGCTGACCGGTCAGTTTTTGTTTGTTTTTTGTTTTAATCATACTGTATTCACTCTACTTAGAGTATGACAGTCCCTTAATCCCCCCCGCCTCCGGGCTGGCCGGCTAGATGGCGGAGCTCCCTCCTGCTACCCGTCGTCCCCTTCTGATAAAAGAAAGAAAGCAAGCGTCTGAAAAACGGTCAAAATAGAATACAAAGGAAAAGGGATGAAATCAAGGAGAGCCCGCCGGCTCTTATCCCTCCGCCCGTTGCTCGCCGGCTCTTACCCCTCCGTCCATTTTGGGCGGGAACTTCTCGACATCAGTAGCCGCCAGGAAGTCCATCACCGCTTTATCGCACTTCTCCATGGAGAGCAGCTCAGAGAGCTGACCGGTCAGGACACGGAGCCCAGTTATTCCACGGGTTGACCGGTCACTCCACGGACTGACATACTCCGTGAATTATGGTCCAGCTTGACTGAGGGCTAGTGGAAGGGAATTGGCGGGTGGGAATTGACCGACGGCTAGCAGGGGCAAGCCTCTTTGACCATCGGCTGGCTGGAGCGAGCAATTTGGCCGACGGAAGGGACGGAAGATGGTGGCCGAAACCTTGAGCTTGAGCTAAAGTTTAAGCTTGAGCAAAAGCACGGGCCTGGGCTGGAGCGAGAAACCCAAAACACGAGCACGAGCAAGAGTTTGAGCTAGAGCTATAGCTAGAGCTTGAGCCAGAGCTTGAGCCAGAGCACGGACTAGAGCTAGAGCTTGAGCTAGAGCTCGGAGCTCGGAGCTTGAGCCTGGGCTAGAGCCCGAGCACGAGCTAGAGATTTTGGCACTAGAGCCTAAGGATGGGAGGGAAGTAAGGAGGCCAGGAACGAGGGAAGAGGTATATAAGAGGAGCGGAGCGGCAGTGGTTAAGGCAAAGCAGCGCGTTCAGCTTCAAAAACCCGCCCACCCGCATCCCTATATATACCGAGGGTAGCTCTGTATGTTTTTCGACTCTACACCCAGTGAAATGGCTTCCGGCCAGGAATGGGAGAGTCCAGGTGGAGCGGCGGCCTCCGCCCCCGAAGGTGGCACCTCTGTTTACGCGTCGTTTACTGTTTTCGTTCTGGTCTTTTGTTTTCGTGACTGTTCACAACCGGAGCCCGAAGCCGAGTACCAGTGCCGGAGCTAGGCCTCCTCCTCGGCATGGGGGCAGGCGAGGCCCATGGGGGCTACAAGCCACCGGGCCAAATCTGATGCCAACATGGTGATGGTGGTGGTGTTGTGTATGGTGGTAAAGAGCAGCAGTTCTATTGCTGAGAAGAGTGGAGAGTTGGAGTTCGGCACATGCTGACTTTAAATTCTGGCTCTCACTGCGTTTTGCGAGAAAATATCTGAAACTAGGTATCTCTTGCCATCTCCTCTCCCGTCGTCTTGCGACGACTCAGCCACTTGACCAGATGCGTTGTAAGTGCTATTGTCTAGCTTGATATCCCGGAAAGATGAGTTTGGAATTTCCTTTCTTCACTTGAGATCCCATTCCGCACAAGGGAAAGACCGGCAACCCCAAACTGAAGTCTTGTTAGAATACGGATGTTATTTTTCAGGCTCATCCATGCTAGTGCTAAACTATGGCTATCGATATGAGGTCCTGCAATATGTTAGTCGGACAGTACCGTTCGGATATTTGGGCGGGAGTCCTAGCACGTCCCGTACTATTGGGTTAACTGTGACCAAAATGACTAGCCCGCAGGCACCTGCGGGCCGAGTGACCTACTACAGGTACTCGCCAAATTTGCATATCTCAAGACACCTCCTGTCAATGATTAAATGGCTCTAATAAGATTATCATATCTAATAGTTATCTGACTTTGAGGTGCAGTTACCAAACTGTTGATGTGTTGCCAAGGGCGCTTATGACGAGGTGTCCGGAGACTTGAAAATCGGATGAGTGGTATGCTTCTAACAATATCACAGGGTAGTCCACTCTCACCACTGAAACATAGCGTTGTCTGCCACCCATGCGGGACAATTTCGCCGATATCGTTCCTTGGTTTCATGTCAAACATGCAGGCGAGCTAACTAGCCAGTTGAAGCTTGCAGGCGTACATATCACAAACCCAGCCAACACGGGCTTTTTCAATGTGGGTCTAGCCGCACCTTCTCCTGCGAATGCCTGCGGGCCGGCGGGGCCCGTTCGGAACACTGTGTGTAACAGCGCAGTTATGATGTGGGGAGATCCGATTCGTGGAGACCATGATACGGAAAAGAAGTGGGAAGGAGAAAGACTGGAGGTATATACAACAGATAAGAGAACTTCGGTGGTTTGGTTATATCCCTTTGCCACTGGATATTCAAAAATTCATCATCCCGCCCTGCGCTATAAAATAATCAACGATAGTAGCTGGATGGACTAGGAAATTCGGGAAAGAAGGACACCTCAAACGTTAAGCAAAACCTATTATCCCCTGAAACAAAAGAAGAGCAACACGGGTAATGATGGGCGACGGCTATAAGATACCCCTACTCCTCCGAGAGCTACATAGGATTACTACGAACGAACTGGTAGTTATGGTGTAAACACATGTCCGTCCCACAAACTCCGCTGGACCTGCACAACGAATGTTTCCCCGTACCAACATGAAAAAGCAATGTGACCCCCAGTATCTGCAATTTGACATCCCATCCATTAGACCCAACCAAGTACAGTAATAATTATCTCCTAGAAATACCGCAGTTATATCACCACCACCTGGGCGACATTTCTGCTTCAATACCCCTTTGACGTGGGGTGTTGTGACGAAGACCATAGTTGATTATGAGTAGTGTTGCCAGCCAATTCCACTATAGACTGCTCCGCATGGGATGGTGGTATGACTTGTTCGGTCGAGTTGGTTTTTCGGTGCTTAAGCCAGATTACTATTATTACCGCAACGGCAAATCCGACAGCAATGATGGAACCGATTACTATGCCGGCGATAGCACCGGCAGATAGGGCATTGCTTTTGATCATACTGCTCGGGATTCTGGTGGGCATCCGACTTGTTGCTGGGCTCGTTTCGCTTGCGTACAGCGCCCATGACGGGTTTCTGAAGGTAGTGCTGAAGGAAATAGTCGCGCATTGCAGGTTAAGGAAAGTATCGTAACCGTAGCCGTATTGCCAGTATACCGAGTAACAATACGGGTACAATGATCCACTACATCAAGTCAGTCTTGCCTTCAAATTTGTATGAGGAATATGGCACGTATGCGAACCAGTACTGCGTCCCATCAAACATTCTCCATGAAGCCACTGTACTGTAAAAGTGACTTCTGAAT
>Ga0307515_10020520_pt1 | contig 11780 bp, 6 predicted proteins | sample 17_EM_MG_FD_194513 | JGI IMG/M metagenome (GOLD analysis project Ga0307515, IMG submission 194513) | Populus trichocarpa ectomycorrhiza microbial communities from riparian zone in the Pacific Northwest, United States - 17_EM | ecosystem: Host-associated > Plants > Roots > Unclassified | place...
AGTTAAGCTAATACGTAGTCTCGAGCTTTAAGGGTAACGTAGCTCTCTCCTTTAACTAAAATAGGGCGATAGCTCTGCGATTATTAAACACTAGGTAAGTAGTGCTGTTTCTTAAGCTTTGCTATTACGTATTTCCTAATCTATACGTCTACTAATTAGTGTTAGTATACTCGCATTATCAACGTGCACGAATATTACTTGTAGTAGTACGTATGCGGTGTTGAAGTTGGTAGTTGTTATTGTTTAGAAATAGGGGTTTGCTCTAAGGTCAGATTAGCTAGTCTCGCTTCGTAGTCCCGTAACCACGTCACATGACTAACATTTTAACATTTAGGTAGAACTAATTAAATTTAGGTAATATATAACTATTATAGCTATTTAGTACTAGTAGCTAATACGTGCTAACCGTATAATCCTTTATATACTTATTAAAGATCGCTAGCTAGGTTAAGCTTATCTCGTTTATTATCTAGCTATTATTACTAACATTAATTAACCAGTTGTATAGGAAAATATCGTTTTTATATTAGGTAGTTTAGTATATTACTACCTTAAAGATAATAAGTAGCAAAAATTACAACCCTTAGGGCATTAATAGTCTTAATAATAGTAACTTATTTTTAATTGCTAGCTATACTATTTTAAGTTAGCTAGCATAATTAGTTCTAGTAATTACTTTTATAGTTATAATAATATCTATCTAAAAGCTAGTTTTATTACATTTATAAATATCCTTATTAAATATCCTATACTATATAATTATATCTTAAATACGCTTAAACCGGCTCTAAATAAGCGTAACGGCTTAAACTATTAAATAAATGTCTTGACAGAGACTTGAATAAATGCTTGCAAGAAGAAGCGAACGAATGCTGTATTATGAAGATATTAAGCTAAGGAGCAAGAGAAGGTGGTAAGGCCACGTCTATATATATATATACCAAGTCCTAAGCGAACCCCTGACTAGGTGACGCGCCCCAGCGCCGTTATATCACCCCCCCCCCCCTTTAAAAAAGCCTGCCCTTAGGCTTTATTCTCTAGGTGCTTATTTATCTTATATATAATAAATAGATTAAATCTTAGCCCTTTATAACTAACTAATTTCCTTATCTATATCCAAATCCAATTCTAATTTAAATTCCTAATTATAGGTAGCTAGATCGCGGAGAGCCTATTTTTAGAGAGCCTAGTTACAGTCGCGAAGGACTATTATACTAATCTACTTCTTAAACGGCTCTAGCAGACACTCTTTAACCTAGTGGTTATGTGCACTATAGCGTACGCAACGTCCTTCCAATCTATATTATACTCGGTAAGCTAGTAATATAGATTAAGTGCGACCTATAGGGGAGCTAGTAGATCATAGAGGTATAGGTTAGGGGCTAGGGGCGTTGATTGCGTTGATTCTAATAGTACTAATATCCATAGGTTCCAATCCACGTTAGTAGTTACCGTTGCTATTACTAGAAGACTATACTATAGAATAAGAAGATGATTGGCTAGCTAGCTGTTAGACGATTCAAACAAAATTAGGGTATTTTTTCGGTAGGTTAAGCTGCTGATTAAGCCTGCCACGGATGGTCGAGCTTAGCCCGTTCCTGAATATCAATATCTTGTTAATATCTAGCCAATTCTACCCGTCTGCCTCGTACAGAACGCGTTCGAATTTTGATATATAGGTCGGTACTAAATCGTTGTCTTGCCGTAGGGACAGCAGCCTATCCTCTACCTGTTACACCTTGTTTGGGTTATCGTAGACGCGTACCAACTAATCAAGAATTATATTGTAATCCCACGTATTTGACTTTTCTGCCTATCCAAGCTGGGGGAGAACCATTGCCTATACGCTGCTATTGAGATTTAAGTACACGTAGTAGAACTGCGCGACTGTATCGCCAATAGCCGCACTATTAACCCGTAACTTTGCCTTAATCAATAGCAACCAAGTATTAAATTTATAAGAATGTCCGTTGAACTTTTCGGGGTCTGGAAGGGAGGGCTTTAGTTAGGAGGGGGTAGTCGTTATAGAACGTAAAAATTGGACTTCGGCTTACAGCTATGCGACCTAGGCCTGTAAGTCTACAAAAGCCTGTATTGGGTCCATTATAGAAGAAGATAATAATAATAATAATAATAATAAAGAAGAAACGCGAGCCTGGGGTAAACCTGAGAGAAGCTATAGGTGTCGTTCGCACGCATGCACGATCAGCCTATACGGAACCTGAGATACCGCAGCCTGCGTATGACTAGGGAGCTTAATATAATGTAACGGCTCGAACTATCAAACAAATGTCTCGACAGAGACTTAAATAAATGCTTGCAAGAAGAAGCGAACAAATGCTATATTATAAAGATATTAAGCTAAGGAGCAAGAGAAGGTAGTAAGGCCACGTCCATATACACATGCCAAGTCCTAAGCGAACCCCTAACTAGGTGACGCGCCCCAGCGCCGTCACAATAAGTATAGGATCCTCGTATTTAGTATGCGAGTAGTTATACCCACAATTTTATTTAGATTGTAGGTCGTTATAGCGCTTAATAAAGTTATATACCTATTACTCGCTAACTAGTTATAATTTAGCATATTAAGTAGCTAAAAGGCTAGCTATCTACCGCATAGTAGCAATCCTAGGTAGTATACCATCTTAATCTATTAATAAGATCTACTGCTTAAGGCTTTCTTTTTATGCTAGTATAAGGCGGCGATTTAGGGCAATAGAACCACGTCTTGGTTTAATACCTTTATTATATTACTAAGCTGTAGTTAAAGGTATATTATATATTATTACGGCAGATTAGAGACTTAAGAATTAGCCTTACTTATAGACATTAACGGCTAAAACAAGTCTACCCTCTTGAAAAAGGGGATTTTATTATTATGGTATAGCCATTAAGGTAGTAGTTAAGTAGCGCGTCGCGTTTTTAATTTTAAAATAGGGTGACCCGGAGGCCCGTATAACCCATAGACTTGCAAATTACGTTAGTATAATATAATAATTATTAAAAAAAAAAGTAAGTAGTAATAACTTATAGGTAGTTATAATAGCCTAACTTAGAGAAGTAGTAAATTGTATAAATATTAATTAGATAGGTTTTAAAAATAAACTTAATAACTTCAAAGTAATAAAGATAAAGATGCTATTAATTAAACGATTCTTAGGCGAAAGGTTAAAGCTTAAAGAGTTTTTTATATAAATAAAGCTTAAGATATAGTACAAAGGAACTAAGCTACCTATACCCTTAGATTAAGTTATGTATATAGGGCTATTCTTAATAGGTAATGGGCATTTGACGCTATAATTTAACTATCTTAAACTACAGTAAAAACTAGTTAGTACAATATCTAATTACAACGATATACTCTATATTATGATCTCTATCCCTTAATTAAAGTGTTTTTGGTATAATATTCCGATATTCTAACTTTTAATAATATCGTTAAGTCTCCCCCAACTAAAATCGGGATAACTAGTAGAGATTTTGTAAGGGAGGGAGCCTAATCTAGCCGGGTGCCTTAAGCCATTTTAAGTTAAAGCCCTTCCTTCCACTGCTTATTAACCGAACGCGTGACTCTTTATATAACAATACCATTGGTATAACGATACGCTCGGCCGTACAAACCGCATCGTACTAACTAGTTTTTACTGTTTACAAAAGCGTATGATTAGCTTTGACAAATTTGTAAAGCAATATGTAAGCAACAACAATTTAGATAAATTCCACATTATGGTATACAGTTTATATAAACTACATTCATCATATGTAGTTCAAATAGAAACATTCAAGGGTGTTTGCAAATTTATTTGAGTTGAGTCAAACAACATATGGAATAATCATTAAGGCCCTACGTACGTCAATATAAAACATAATTGTTCAGTACCATTCACAGTCGTTAGCTGAGACATTCAATCAAAATACCCTGTCACTCCCTCATAATAAAAAACCAAAATTTCGACAAGAATTCCATGAAGAACTACTCAGCAAACTTATCTCATATTTCCTCAATTTCAAGTTTCGTTTAGTCCATCAATATACGTTGCAAAGGCATCTCTTTGTCTTGCTCAAGCATTTCGAGCACCTTGTCTATGACAGAAGTGTTCTTTAGCTTATCTTAATTCTGCGACTTGGGCTTGCATTGGAAAGAGGAGAGGCTCACAGTTCTGGCTCTTCCCATCGGCGCCTGTATACTAATGGGTTTCACACATACTACAAATATAATGTCCACAAAGTGGGCATTGTTCGCAAAGCCCAGAAATATTCGCAGAGGCACATTGACACTTCTGGCATGTCAGTAGGGTCTTGATTGTGAACTGGGACGCTCACGCAATGCCATATATCCCCTGGAACAGTGCTGAAATCATAACAGCTATACTCGGAATCTTCCCAAAAGTAGAGATATGTGTCGGCTGCTGTGTTGACTCTACATTTTGCGCATTGCTCATGACCACAGGCCGTATTAGCGCAATGTGTGGCGCTACCAGTATTGACTTCCTCGCAGTCCTTCTGGCACTATTTCACATCAGAACCAGAGTAAGTCCAGTGAATTTCTTTGGCATTTATACACAAGTCCATGTTGTCCCCCGAGAGAAGGGCGAAGTCGATGGCAGAAAGTCAAGTATGTGAGCGACGCCGCTCAAGAGCCACTGTTGTCGGTTACAGTATTTCTTAAACGACTGTAGCGTCAGCCTTGTTCGTAATACAAAGACCTTTGCTCACCTCATCAGCGATCTGACTAATGAGCAACAGTCTAAGTGCCAAGGCCATTTTCGGTCACTGGAAGGGTTGATGAATCGCTGTGGCTTTAGACTTTGTGGGTTCAGAATCTTTGGGTGGACAGCGCAGGTAGATGATAGTCCAAAACTAGCTATTCTTCTTTGAGTATAACGCGCATGTACACGTGAGTCGTGGGTAGTTCAGCCTCGTTCGTTCCATCGTCCAGGAGATTGACTGATCTAATTTAGATTCCTAGACCTGCCCAACCAAGAAGTCTCCTTGAAGTCTCGAGAATGTATTTACAGCAGCGTCAAGGCGGAATGTTGAACGATATTTGGGAAGAAAAATATAGCAAGCGGCGACCAAAGACGGTATATCAAAATGAAGACAATCGAGAAGGCCAGTTTCCCAACGGTGTTTCAATCTATGAATACCTGAAGCGACGAGATAGGGATAACCTGATCCCAACGTTCCTGAACTTTGACAAAGATCACTTAGATACTCCCAACGCTTTCAGATATACCCTCTTAAAGGAGTACCTTTCAAACGTTTCGATAGACGATATTTGGACTTCCGGGGTACTCACTGGCCCATCTCCTAACATGATTATTCTGGATGAGAGACAGGACCCAACGGCAGTTACAGCGCGGGTTTGGGATTCTGACCACTCCCCAGACTCCAGTGGTAGCGGTGGCTACCTTACATATCCTACATTCGGAACCAATACACTTACAGAAAAAGTTGATATCCAGAGATTGGTGAGAGAGTTAACTACAAATGTACGAACCTTTTCTTCCCAAGCACCGCTCCTGCTAAACTCCAGAGTATATCCAGCGCTGTCAGAAAAACGCGGAGAGGCGAACGATGTAAGATCTTACCTTATGTCTTTAATTTGGAGCCCAGACTTAGCGCGGTAGATACATTGCCGACATGACCGCTTCGTGTATGATGGCAATTTCTGCAACTGCTGCCACACGCTGGATCCCAAAGCTCAGAAACTTCTTCCATCATCATCTCCTTTTTCAAACATTATTCAGAGTGTCTTTAGTTGGTCATCCCTGTGGTACTTTCCTCGCCGTCCTAAGCTAAAAGCCTTTTAATAGTCTGGAAGCTTTTTGTTAGAGTTTCACATCCCATATTTTGCTCTTCGTCCGGGTTCGGCTATCCCGGATAAGCGCACTTTACAAGAGAGGGAATTCCGAGCGCATCAATTGCTCCCTCTCGAAAGAGATGGTGAGGGAGAGGCATACTACTACGAAGCCCAAATATCCTTCCTAATGGTAGGAGTTGATGAGTGGTTTTGGACTACGTATTGTTGCGTCGATACCTTCTTTGGGAGTGAGGCTGGCGGAGAAGCTTATTTGAGCCCACCCGGCCCCACGGATGCCGCATCAGGCGGCTCGCTATTCCAAAGATATCCTGTGTGGAACCCTCGGCAGTATTTTCTTGCCGTCCTCTCGCGCCGAATGCTGCAGGCAAGATATGAGTGGACAGCATTAGTCAACTGCTATATAAACAGACTTAGCACATACGTTAGCAATGTTGAATTCCATCCCGAGAGTTTTCATAAATTGACCCATTATAGGAAAGATCTTTCGATATACCGGACGATGCGATGCTAACACGGACAACTGAACTTACCGCCGCCGTTGCGACCCTAAGGCAGTTCACGAACCTCCTAGCTAGCACTGTCAAGACATGCAAAAACTTTCAATCAGGCTATGTAAGCCTCTTTGACGTAGGTAGCGTTAAGCTTATGGACTGGTGGCAGGGATATATTACGTCTTTCGGCGATTCAATATTGGAATTGGAGACGTTGCACATGATCATGTCTCAGAAATTAGAGTTGTTCAACAGCATGCTGGACGGGGTGTGTAAACTCCTGACCTGAATAAAGGAAAGACGCTGCACTAATAATTAAAGCTTGTGAGCGCATCTTCACTTAGTCAAAACACTCAGGCGACTCGACTAGCGGATAATATCGGCATACTTACAAAGATGACGGTTGTATGAGATGCCATATTTATTTTAATCTATACAATTCGGGTTTATGGCTAATGGACCATACGACAGTTTTATCTCCCTCTGTCTCTAGCAACGGTATAGAACGTCCTCGCCTTGGATAACTCACGCTCCATAGCTGAAGGCAGTAGACTTTATTTAGCGTAGTGATGTTGCCGAAATCTAATTGGCTCTGGCTTGGGTACGGATTCATCCTCTGTCTCGCCACTATAGCAACACTATTTGTGGCTCGCCACCCTCGTATCTTAGACGGGTTATTCCAAGTTGGGCAAGAAAAGGCAAATTGGAACAAAGCGGCTTACTCGAACAGAGGTAAGCTGCCGCGCCGTGTCTCCTAGATATATCAGCAGCCTCTCTTTACAGTGCTTGCCTGAGCTCCCAGAGCATGGCAGGCATGAACTTCGCCGCGCCGCGATCGGAAGTGTCAGGTATATGTTTTGCGACTCTATTTTACTGTATAAGCCGCCAGTAGCATATTTGGAACTTTGCAGGGTTATTCGCAGAAGACATTGATTGAGTGAAGTTCGGGGTTTTTCGGTTTCGGATGAGTTCATTTACTAAAAAGTATCATCCCAACAAGGCAGTTTTGTACCCTGCTATAACTGTGATTGAGGTTCTGAAATATGATTTAAGGTTAATACAAAATCCGCCTACAAATTTCGTTTATTTTGGTGTCCACCTCCTTGCCGATTGGTGCCTAATGGCTTTACCCTTTATATAATAAAATGATAGGGCGCGGGTCTCCCTAATTAGAATAAGCTTAACATATTAGCCACCTAAGCGAGACAGCCACCCGTTATGCCCCCCTGAACGCGTGCACAGGCTCTCGTCACGATCGAGATCAATTTGACATTAAAGTCAACCCTATTATATAAATACACTATGACTTATTAGTAGTTCCTTCTAAACCTTCTTGATAAAGGAAATAACCCTAGCCTCTTCCTTCTTTTAATGCTTTTCCTTATTCACCTTTTATACTTCTACTACTAATAGAAATTATATCTTCCTATATATAGCTTTTATCTTATAATAATACTTCCTTTTATATCTTTTAAGAAGCTTCAAATTAATTTACTTAAAAATTATACTATTAGCTACTATACTTAATATAAACTACGAAATACTATATATAACTTTAAAATAAAAGAGTAATATACTTTATAAGAGCTGCTTAAATATTTTAATAAGTCTTTTCTTAATAGAAAGAGATATAAGTATATTAAATTAGTAGCTATTCTTATATATAAGGCTTATATAAGAAGTAATTAGCTAAATCTTTTTTAAAACAACTAAAGGATTAAATAATTACTCGCGTTATACTTACTATATTAATAGCTCTATAACAGTAAAGTTATAGAGGCGGTTTTAATAAGCCTTTACTAAGGGACTAAATATTATTATTTACTTATTGCTTAATATCTAATATGGTTCCTAGCTTAGCCTATATAGGCTACTCTATATATATAGGGGAAAAGTAATATTAATGTAACGGCGCTATCGCACGTTACCTGCCAAATTCTACCAAATTCTGCCGACCTGCGATTGGCCCGCCCAAAGCTAGCGCCTTAGCGGCTTACCCTATATATTTATTTACATTAGTCCTAGCGACCCCTTTTCCTTCTCTTTAGCTTAGTATCTTTATAAGATAGCATTCTACAAGCTTTGGTTTAGAAGCATTTATACAAGCCGTTATATTATACTAAGCTCTCCCTATATTGCCTGGAAAGGCCTTAATAATATCCTACCCAAAACAGAAAACCTCGTCTATAATAACGCGTTAACGCGCTATACTTAGACACTAAAATAACTCTATATTACCTGGGAAGGCCTAAATAATATCCCACCTTATAAGCTAGATAGGACTAGACCTATACCCCCAGAATTAAAACTAAAGCATATAATACTAACGAACTGTAAGGGTTATTTTGGCCCTTACTCGGCTGCATCGCCTAGGGGCTCTTAGGGGTCGCCAAGGCTAGCCTTCGGCTAGCCCTTGGCACCTCCTTATAAGCACCTCAGGCTTGCAGCCCTTCCCTCCTCATCGGTTCGTCTCTGTACTCAGGCTATTGCCTACCCTCATTACTATATCGTCCTCTTCCATCGACTCCCTATGTGACTCATGCTCGGCTTGCCTGCTCTCTACCGTACACCCTGGCAATACTGCCTTACAAGGGGCTCCTAGGTTACTAGAATTTAAATTAGGGCGTATATACTACTATATAGTGCTATTTAGAGTATTAATTAAAGGGTCCTCTAGCCCATTTCCTTCCTAGAATAATTAAAAGTCCGCAGCCGGCCGACCTTTTAGGGGGCTTCCTCTGCCTATATAGAGCTTTCTTATATAACAGTCTCCTTTAGCTTCCTTTTCTTAGCTCGTTGTAAGACCTCCTTAGTAGTAATCTCGTACTATAATTGTAATTGCTATCCGCTTATAGGTGCCTTATAGGTGCCTATATAGTATATTAGCGTATAGGCCCTAATTACTGTAGCCTTCTCCTACTATGTCCGCTTAATATTACACGCCCTATTCTATACCTTATAGTCTACTTTACAGTTAATACACTTTTTAGGTAGGTCTTCTATACATTTACTAGTATTATATTACCTAACGCAGCGTCCGCATCTAGCTTCTCTTCTATAACTCTTAGCTATATAGTTAAAGCCTTAGCATTTAAAGCACTGCGTTACTAGAAACGTTGTCTCGTGCCTTATAACTAGGTAGTAGTCTCCTCCTAGGAAGAGGCCCTAATTAAATAGCGCATTTACTAACTCTTTTAACTGTATACCTATAATAAGTGACGATTTAACCTTTTGTCCTATTCGGACTCTTCCTAGCCTTTTCTACGCCAGCCTTTCTACTATAAGCCCCGCTATAGTATAGTTCTACTTTATTATATCTTTTATTATCTACTTAGCCTCTAGGCCTTAGATAGCAAGGCTTATAGGTACCGTATAGACCTCTACTAGTACTAGCGGAATAGCTAGTATAGCAGAGCGTCTAAGGACCTTTGTCTACTCTATTTCTTATAGCAACCTATCTTTTACGTCTTTATCCGTAACATACGCCCTAACGTCACCGCTTTATAACTTCTTTACGGCCTATATCCTATGGGTGTCTAGGGGTCCTACGGCCTAGAGTTTATGTACTAGGGCTTAGCTATTATTAGATAACTCATATAAAGCTATTTATTGATGAAATGGGTTGATTGATTGATCTTAATGATCTTGATTGTTGGTTGATCGTTTTTGGTTGACCTAGGGCCCCTGGGCTTAGACGAAGATATTTATAATATATGTGACCTATATACGTAACTAGTGCACGTCCTACGCCACCGAGAATACAGATTATCTGATATACCCCCTTAGCTTTAACCTGGTTGAGGACGAAGCTAGCCACCTTCTTGTGTCCGTCTATGCGTTAATTAAACCGTAATCTTATCTAAATCCTTCCTTCTCGCCCTAACCTTCTCCCTTAGGTCCTCCAGTTGCTTCTCCTTATTCAGCCGCTTCTTAATATCTACCATTCCAATTATATTGACGAAGCTCTTAAACCTCTGCTTGGGCAGGGCCTTTATGAGTCCATTGGCGATTATCTCCTTCGTCGCTGTCCATTGAAATCGTACTCGTCTCATTGCGTATTCCTGACGTAGCCAGTGTTAATGGATGTTAACGTGTCAGAGCTTTGTAATTAGCTTTGCCGTGTCTTCTATAATTAGTTGGAGCGTCTAGGTGCTGTCGCATTTAATAATTAAGGGCTTATTTAGCTATAACGTTATTGCTTTAAACAGCCTACTAATAAAGATAGCTTCCTTTACTGTCTGTAATAGGGCTAACAACTTAACTTCTGTGCTCGACGTTATAACCATACCCTACTTATTTGCTCTTTAGGCGATTGGCCCCCTAAATAGCTTTATAATATACCCTTATAAGCTTTTTCTATTAACGGAGTTGTCCGTAAATAATGCGTCGCTAGTATAGATAAATAATTGCGCTTTACTTCTACCGTCTCCGTTATCTCGTCCTTGGTCGCGTATTCCTTTATCTTTCCCTTTACCATTTATTTTTTTCTTATCTCCTCTATAGTAGATTGCTCTGCTCCTTATGCTATATAGGTACTAGATAACTCTGTCTACCGCTTAATAGTGCTTTTAGCTTAGGTCCTAATTAAACCTTACTAGCTATAATACTGCAAAGGTAATATCCGAACGCGTTGTAGTAGCTATATAGAGTACTAAACCTAGTTTTCTCTAATATAGTATTGTAGAAGCTAGTAGGGATATAGGACGGACTAATAGGTCTATATTAGGGGACGGACGCGTTAGACGGATTATATAATAATTAGTAGGGAGGAGTTCTAATTCTGCTATAGGAGTGTTTAGAAGATGCCTTCTAAGATCTATTTTATACTGGTTAGCTATTTTCTTAATATAGGCTTCCTGGGATAGCTATAGGAGCCTTTATCTATAATTGCGTAGTACGTAGATTTTTAGGAACTATTTTAGCTCGCTAAGGGTACTTATCTGGTATTCCTTACTTAGCTCCTTAATTACTTCTTAAGCTTTCTTCTTATCTATCTTTTAGTAGTAGAAGACAATATTGTTAATATAGAAGAAGATGACTATTCTACCTTTTAGTATAATATACGGCTTCTGGGGTACTTCTTTAAAACCCAATTTGTTTAATAAGCTTGTGAGATTCTTCTGCTATAACAGTGGTGATTGTTATAGTCCGTATAGGGCTTTTCTTAAGCGCAGTACTTTGTCTGTTTTTCCTTTATTAAACCCTAGCGGTAGCTTTATATAGATAACTTTGTTAAGATTGTATTGGACAAACACGTTAACTATATCTATTTGTATTATCTCTAGGTTGAATTTTACGGTAATTGCTATTAGGGTTTGGAAGGTTGTACTGGCTAATATAGTAGCTCTTATAGGTAGGTTTTCTGGGGCCTATTGATTTCCGTAGACTACTAAGCGTGCCTTATATTTCTGGAGAAATCTATACTTATTTATCTTGTAGACGAATACCTATATTAAGCTAAGGAC
>Ga0307515_10020521_pt1 | contig 11779 bp, 5 predicted proteins | sample 17_EM_MG_FD_194513 | JGI IMG/M metagenome (GOLD analysis project Ga0307515, IMG submission 194513) | Populus trichocarpa ectomycorrhiza microbial communities from riparian zone in the Pacific Northwest, United States - 17_EM | ecosystem: Host-associated > Plants > Roots > Unclassified | place...
GAAGAAATTTTATTGTAAAAAGTATAGTTATTAAACTTATTCGATTTTATAGATCGATTTGATGACCTATCAACTTTGATCACGGATCAATCAGTCAGTTGGGTTGCTCGAAACTCATGGATAAATGTCAAAATTAGTTCAAAGATTTGTATAACAATTTTGATGTGGCAAAGGTCATTGGTGGATCATTTTCTGGAAATTTTAATACCTTCTACTCACTTCAACTCATCTGCTTATGAATTTTGAGGTTCTCTATTGCTTTATTCTTTAGTAACTATATAGAAAGACGTCCCCTCCTTTCCTACTTTATACTTGCATATCTTCGTTGTTATAATCATGACTTGGAATCTTTATTTATTCACGATTGCAAGCACGAACGTGTTTGCACGAATCATCACAAAGCATTATGTAATAGTTGTAGTTATATAGGTTGTAAATTAAATAATATACTTAATTAATACATTAAAAATGATATCTATAAGTAATTAGTTTTAAACTACGGATTGTAAATACATTATATAAATTTAGATAAAATAATAAAATATTTATTACATTACATGTTTTTATATTGGATTCTTATAAATTATTCATAAAACTCATTGAGATTTGATCCAAATTAAAAAAGCTCTTATGGGTTTACATTCCAAAATCCTTTCAAAAAAGCTCCTTAAAAAAAAATCATATTAAAAAAAGTAAATGTTTTATCATTCACTTATAATATTTGAGATAAATAGATTTATAACAAACTATCATCTTAAATATTAACGAGGAGTAATATCTCGATCTCTCGTGCCTTTCAAAATTTCAAGCCTTTAAGTTTGATATTCATTGATGATACCTAAATGTCAATTTGGGGTAGTAATTTCTCTTATTAAAGTCCAAATTATCAAAATGTCAATTGGAGGTAGTAATTTCCCTTATTAAAGTCCAAAATATTTTTTACTAGAACATACCACCAAATAGATCAACTCATAATGGTTGCTACTTAGATATTTTAGGACTATGGTGTAAAATCCTTATTCAACAAAAAATACGAATGAATCCTAATACTATAAGATAAATGAACCTAAACATGTCATTATTCATGGGCTATTGTTGCAAAAACAACAAGCTTAACGAAAACTCATCCTACAAATTTAGGTAGGGTTTGATGAGCATAATAAAGGCTTACCTAAATATTTATTACCATAGCTTGATAAAATATTAATAATCATAGGTTGTGATAAGAGTAAATGGTTATAGATATGTCAAGTTACTAAACAATTAAGAGTGGAAAAGATGACCTGGACTTTAAAATGGATAGACTTGAACCCACTCTTCCACCCAAGGTTTAACTCATTGTAATAAACTCATTCTCGTCCATATAAATAAATTATTGATAAATTAGGCACAATAGACTATTAGAAATAAAAAAAACAATTAGTATTACAGCTAATCTTAGGTAGGATGCTTGAGGGTGGTAGTATCTTTCATTTAGTATAATTAGTCCTTTGCTCTATAACTCAGCAAATTAATTATAGTTTTCTAGTGATCATAATACTAGGTGGAGATTTTTTTTTTAACATAAAACTTTTTATATTCTCTAAACACAAAACAACAACAAAAAATCATTTTTCCCTTCTTCAAAAGAGAGCAGGTCATCCTAATGTTATGTGGAACATGTATTATAAGCTAGAAATTTCCTTGAAGACAAGTGGAAGCCAAAACTCGAAATATATATTTGTCTAATGTGGATAACCCCTCCCCTATACCATACTTTTATCCAAAATCTAAGAATGACTATTTTACCTCTAAAAGTTTAGAGTTGCTAGTCAACACATCCACCTACAAATAAATCATTCTTTCACCTTGCTAAGGTGATGAAATTCCTTTTACTTGTTGGCGCTATAATCTTGATTATTTATTTCATTTTACTTTGATTGCATTATTCCTTCACTTTAAAACAGTTAGATTAATTCCTATATAATCTACCTTTTGCTGTGAGTGTTTTTAGTTCTTTTTTTTTTTTAATTTGAGTGAAAAACTATTGTTAAAGTGAAAGCGATATTTTAACCACTCGAGGTAATTGTTAATGAGCTCTGAAGAGCTTGAGTGATTAAGAAGATATTTGAAAGTGTGGTTGTGGTTGTTTTTTAAAGTATTTTTTACTTGAAAATGTATCAAAATAATGTTTTTTAAAAATTATTTTTGACATTAGTACATCAAAATAATATGAAAACATAAAAATATTAATTTAAAACAAAGAAAAAAACAAAAAAAATTAATTTGTTTCAAAAAAAACTTTTAAAACATAAAAATAAACAAGATCTAAATTTTAAGCTCATAAAAAGGATTTATTGTAACAAAAAAGACCGTGAGATAATAGAAATACTCAAATTAATAGTTCAAAGAGTTGGACTAGACATCAAACTAAACCACTATGTATTGTGATGCAATGTTTCCATCCCTGCTTTTTTTTTTTTTTATTATTGTGTTTGAATGCTTAATGATTAAAATGGGATATGATTCTATTACTAATGTAAAAATTGTAAACACTAACCCCATCAATTGAGGATTTTTTTTTTTAATTTATATGAAAAATAAGATAATAAAGTGTTACCACCACTAAAATAAAAGAGGTTCTAAATAATTTACATTTTTTAAGAATAATTTTCAACTTAATGATAAAAAACAGTATTAGAGATGCACACCTCCCAAGAGTGTATTTGACAGTATGGTTGCAATTGCTTTTCAAATAATTTTTTGTGCCGAAATGCATGTCAATGATGTTTTTTTATTTTTAAAAAATTATTTTTGACATCAGCACATCAAAACGATCTAAAACATATTAAATTTTAGCAAAATAAAAAAAAAATTTGAATTTTTTGGGTTCTAAATAGTAACATAAATAAATAAATAAATAAATATATGCAACATAAATTAAAGATTTAAATAAAAAAACCACTTTGATTTTCTATACGTAACTATGAACTATTAGACGATTGCATGCCTATCTATATGAATCCCAGATCAGAAATAATGAAATATCTACGAGAAATAGTTCAATAATGTTAATTACATATATTTTTATGTTTATTACGTTTTGATTTTTCTCATAATTTATTTTAAGGGTATTCCAAGAATTACATTAATCTCCTAAAATAATAATAATAATAATAAAAGAACGGGAAATGAAACAAAATTATAAGGCTGTGGTAATGAGAGGGTAACGCTGTTATATAACCATAATAACGATCATAATAACGAGTCTATAACAGATCACTTACAAAATTAATGTCCTTCATGGTTTTTCACCAGCAAGTTATCGTCTATATTTAACAAGCTCGTTCTAGCTCTAACAATTAACAAGGATAAAAAAAGATAGCAGGCGGCGATGAAATAAAAAATAAAAATTTTACTCGGTTTGAGGCATTCAGTGTATCTTCTACATTTATACTGTTAGTACCCGAATGTCGAAGGTGCAAGTAAACAATTCTCGCTGCAACTTCTTTTCACCATTGAATGGTTTAAACAAGAGGAGCAGTATGAAGAAAGGGAAAATTTACCCAATGATTAGATTAGACGAACATACAACATTAATTTTAGAAAAATGTGCATAAACTGTGATGACAGAGAGAGAGAGAGAAGAACATGGATTCGCCTCTCCCTCCCTCTCTCTCTCTCTCTCTCTACCTTTTTTCTTTTGGTGGGTGGCCGGGGGCGGAGGGATTTGAAAAACAACCGTTACTTCCCGCGATCAGAATCTGAATTGGGGGTCAACGTCCATCGCCCAGGTAAACTTTGCTAAGAGAGACTTGTTGAATATCTGTAACAAAAGCATATGATAAGCTTGGACAGTCACGGCCTCAGTACCAAATAGAAGAAAACGATAAACAGAAGTAAAGCATAACTGTTGGTTAAATTATTTCATCCCATAAATAATTTCAGAAGCAGTTCACCTTATCAATAGGAACTTCATGCCGCTTGCACCACGCAACTGTGATCCTAGGATCAAGGTAGTTAATCTTGGACGTCCCCAATGCCACTGTTTTCAGATCCTCTTTGGTCTTCATGGCCATTTCCATTTTCTCAATCTTTTGATTGGTTGTTGCTATCTTCTTCTCTATTCTGAAAATCAATCCCAAGAATCATTAAGAACCATCAAGTATACACAAAATACCCGAGAACAGGGGCAAAAGTTATATTACGCTTCAGGAGTCAAGCTCCTCTTTTGCTTTCCATCTGCACCCTTCAATGGGGGCTTCCCCTTTTTGGCCCTGTCCAGATCAGTTTTCAACTCCTTAAGCGTGCTCTGCAAGCAAAACATGAGTCAGCTTAAAGCATGGACTCCACAAACACAATAAGCAGTAAGAAGGTATGGGCAAGTTTCCAATATGCAAAGGGCAACAGTATGCCGAAGAAAGAGTTGGCTTGGGAATCTACACACTATCATAATAAATCCATGCATTCAAAGAAGAGAGAATAGTAAAACGCAACCAGGAATTCCTCAAGTTAGATTTTCTCCAAATTTCTCAAAAAATGAGGGCCAAAAATTTCTGGTAGAGTTCTAAAATTAATTACCTTAAGTTCCTCAATTTTCTCAGTCAATCTTGACATTTGTGCATCATGAGATTTTGAAATGGTTCGTTGATGATTACAAATGATTGCAACCTGCAGAAAAAAAGAAGCCATCATTATAGGTGCAAGAGCTGCAGCTAAAAAACACTACCAAAAGTCCAAAAAAGGTTTCTGGCCACAAACTGGCTTTACCTGTTTGTTTGCTTGGTTGTAAATGACAATTTTTTCAGCAACATCACCATCTTCTGTTTCCTCATATAACTGTTTACACGCCAAATATTACCCCAACAGCATGTAAATTCACATGCTTCCAAGTGGCCCATACGAAGTTGATTATACAACTTCAATGTAGTAATTGATCTCAGCTTGAAACTTACCTTTTCATCCAATGTAATTGATGCATTGTATGTACGAAAAACTTTTGCTGTGAGGCCAGGCATGAGTTCTTTTAGGTGAGCATTTAGTTTAGATGTATCCAGTGAGTCAAAAAGATCATCAGTTTGCTTTTTTGCTGAAGAAGAAAAAACTGCTCATCAGTCCTGCTATAAGATTTTAGTAACCTAATCTTAACTGCCATTTACTCACCAACTTGAAAATGTCCAATTGCCTTGTACACAGGAAGCTCAACCTCGACCGTGTTTTCATATCGAATTGAATCTTTACCAAGGAAGTCAAACTGAAGGGTCAATCAGAAGCAAGTATTAATGCTAGCAATTCACTAGAAAGGTTAAAGTAAGTATATAGCCAATCAAATTTAGGCAACTCAAAACCATGATACTTCACTTAAAAATCTACTGTCCATAAAAATAAAACCACCATACCTTCAGCTTATTTGGAGGGATGCACTCAACATTTGCTACTTTTAATGTGCAGCAACCAACAGTATCAGCTTCATCATCATCCTATAGGCAGCCAATCACAGAATGAAGAAAATTTGATGACGTTCTCACTCAAAATGCATATATGATCAATAAAACTAATTCCTACGGGAAATCTCAACACTGCTCGGCTGGGAACCCAATAAGAAGCAAACACAAACCAGCATAACAAAATGTGTTTTGGAAACACTTGCTAAGTTCTAACAAGAAAAATAAAACACATACTGAATACATTTTTCAGGTGATTAGGTCCATGAAAAATATTTGATGGGTTTCAATTATCCTAGGAAGAGGTCCATGACTTTTGGTGATATTCCTTGGAATCAAATGCAATTTTAAATTCCTACAGCCCGATAATATGTTTCAATTATTGCACAATTCAAAAAATAGCTGTTGGTTTCACTTCACCACCTCACCCTAGAAAACCACATAGCAGAATTAAAACTAAATTGTAGTCCAAAAACACATGCATATGATCTGCTCAAGGCTGAGTTGCCATGTAGAAAGGGGAAGATAAAAAAGAGTCCAGGCATTTTGAAAAGCAACAGTGGCATTTAAATTTGGAGGATGTGATAATTGATAAACTGAATGTGATTCAGAAAAATCAAACTAGTTTGAGGCCTGAATCCATTCTTATCATTTGGCTTTCTGCAGACCATATTCACACCCAAAGGCTGAAATTAACTTGTCAATTTGAAGCACCAGGTTTGTTATGCGAGTAAAAGCCTCATTTGTCTTTAAACATTCTACCCTCCTTTGTGAAAGGAAATTCCAATGACAAGGCAAGAATACATTCTCCAAATAAAAAGGTGTTATATCCAATCTAAAAGGCCCAAATCAACTGCCAAGGGTTCAAGAAACTTGTTTTGTTGGTTGTTATACCTTCTCATTACCCGCCCTCAGAGCTAGCTTATCAATAAGATAGGTTGCCACTGCTATTTGCCGCTTCGTAATATCTTTACTTGCAAAATCCTTTGTGTAAGCTGCTCTGATGTTGTGTATATAGTCCTGCACTCAAAATACAGAAGCTAAAGACAAGTTCCTCAATCATATCACAAGTTACAACAACCGTAAGCTCATAAATCAGTACCTTCAACTTCCTTGCTTTCTCGTATTTCTCCTTGTCACTTTGCCCCTTCAAGGAACTGCTCGCAGCTAAGAATACATACTTGAATTCTTTTGGATTGATTGGATCATTCCAGAACGCCAACCATGTAACAGTATTATCATGCTTCACTTCTTTCCACCTGCAAAATTTTCACAAGTTTCCACTAACCCAAACAGTACTAATTTACCAACAGAAGCTAAAGAAATGTCTCCCTTCTATTCTCCCCCAATTTGAAAGAGTTAGTAAGAAACCAAACCTTTCACCAGGAATAGGACATTCCGGGATAGGTGCATCCTTTCCAATATTTATAGTAATGTCACTGGGACGAATTCGGCTTTTCAGCTTCCCCATCTGGTATATACCAACAGTTCATGGGAAAAATTACATGACAGTGCAAATTCAATCATTAGTGGCCATGAATATCAAAATAAAATGTAGTCAAAGCTGAAAGCTCTATGTCTCAGTTAATGGTTAGAAAAAGTCACTGGAACCTTTGGATGCTCTCCCCGTCCTCGAAATAGACCCGGTGGTTCTACTCTGAAATTCCCAACCTGGAATGAGATGATCAGAATTGGCACAATTAATATGCAAGAGGTGAGAAGTGCGTTAAAACAAAATGCAAAGAGTTAAATTAATAAAATCTGCACTAAGAAACCCATTATTGTTTAAAATGTATGACCACGAAGCAGAAATCTACTTGCACACATGCACATGCACACTCTTATGCATACACATGTTCTCTATATATAACATTTCCCAAATAATGCTAATAAAAACACTTGATCCACAGATAGTTACCTTCTCTTTAACACCATTAACAATGGCCCACATGTACTTCTCCTCTTGCTTCAATTTCTCTTCTTTCAAGACCTTTTTCTCCTACATGAACAGAAAATACTGATAATCATTGAGAATGACATTAAATGAAACTTATTCTCAAAGAGAATGGTAGTGATAATTGGTAAGGGTTATTTCCATGAAGCAATTGAAACTGCCAGAATCTCCATGATTAGTGCTTGGTTAAAGATAGAGGATGGAAAGATCCCCTCCTGCTCATTGGCAGAGAAAAAGGAATTAATATAATTCCACAATTTTACACAACAATAGCAACACTTGGCAAGATTTCTCCTAAATGTAAACCAAGTATATGAGCTGGCAGGCAAGGGTAAGTGCAAATGATGTTAATTGCTCACTCTTGCAGACTAATATGGTTTTGCATCTCAATCGCACGCAATGTTGTATGTGTACCAACTTACTTCAGTACTCATTTGTTTCTTCTTCTCCTTTTCTTGCTGATGCCATTCATATATGGGGTTGAAATCACAGTCATCTAGCTTCTGTATTACATGATTTTTCCCTAGTAATTTACGCCAATCGTTCCAAAAGTTTTGACGGAATTGTGGTTTTTGAACATAGTCTGTATCTTTCATCACTGCAAACATGGTTGCAACCTGCAGTTAAAAGATCAAAGTTTAAATGTATCTAGCACCAAACATACAAGGACAAATTTGAAAACTTCTAATGTACATAATAATAATCAACCAAACTAGGAGCAAGCAGCAGAGGTTAACTTGTCAACACAAAGGACATAATAAAGCAACATAAAATTGAATCATACTTCCTCTTGTTCAGGAGTCAAATCAATTGGTTTCCCCTTGTAAAGAATCTTAACCCCATGAGGCTTGTATGGAGGTGGGAAGATGACACCATTGTGAACTAAGGTAGTCCATTTTTTCTGGCCATCACTGGAGCCAGGCTGCACTTTTGTTGACTTTGAATATTTTGAATTTTTCATTTGTTTCTTGTTCTTCTGAGTCGTCTTCTTCAATGACGAAGAAACAACTTTTGTAACCTTTTTCTTTGCAAATGATGATTTGTTAGCTGAGGAGTCCGCCTTCTTCATTCTCTGGGAAATTGTAAGGTGGTCATCATCATCTGCCTTCTGCTCAACCTTGACAGTAACTTGCTTAACTTTTGTTGTTGTACATGCATCTAAAAGTTTTGGTTTTTTAGCAGAAGAATGGTTTGAAGGAACCTTATTATCCATAGGTCTCTTAGTTGGCACCACAGAAGATTTCTGTTGCTTGTCATTTTTAGTAGAACCATTTAGCTGACTTTTAGAAGGAAAAGGTCTTATCTCACTAGATCTGATAGACTTACTACTTGATGTCCCTGCATTTGACTTCATTGCAAACCTCGAGGATAAAGGAACTTCATCATCATCTGAAGGCTCATCCTTGACATGAGCAGGTGCAGTAACCCCTTTATTGACATTGTTTGTACTCCCCTTAATTCTAGAACTCAAGGGCTTATCATCCTCGGAATCCTCATCATCCACAATCGATTTCGTCTCCTCCTTAACAGCATTTGAGACAACCTGTTTAGATGCCTGCTTCAACTGATCATTTGAAGAAGTGAGTGCTCTAGTATATGTCAGTGGTGACTTCAACGGGGATGCCTTGGCAGATGAAGCTGATGCTTTAGGGCTCCCTGTAGAAGATTTCATAGGGGATGCATTGGAAGATGGAATAGGCGATTTACCCTTCTGCAAATTCAAGCTTTGACCATTGGAATTCTGAGAAGATGAAGACGGTTTCTTCGCTTCAGGGTTTAATTGATTCTGCTTCGATGTTGAGTTACCACCCCTCTTGAAAACTATGGGCCCATCATCATCATCATCATCATCGTTGAAATTATTGGGAATTAGCTTTGGAGGTGCTTGAACATCCATTACAGTCCAACTACAGTCTGTTCTGGCATGTATACCACATCAATATCTGATAGAATTTACAACTTCAATTCAAAACCCATAACGATATTGCCGATAGTAATCCACAACAATACATTGACTAGATTCTTAGATGCAGTAATATAAATGAAAGAAAAATAAAACAAAAAACCAAGCTTTTAACATGCAAACTCAAAACTAAACCCAAATCAGAAACAGTAAATTCAACCACTAATTCAGCAAAGCTAAGCGATTGGTTTTTTAAAGAGAGGCCAAGCTAATACGGACACAAATTCAAATAAATAAATCAGTGAGCTGAAGATTATTATTATAATATTCATCACCATTTTAATTAAAAACCCGAATTGAAAATATTTCAAAATGAATCTAAACTAACAAATAAGAAACGCCCAATTAGCGATGGTAATAGAGATTCCAGAATCTCTGATATCTACTAATCTTTCATTTCTTCATTCAAATTGAACAACAAAAAAGCACAGACAGCTCTTATATAGATATTTGAAAGATCAAAGAAAAGAATGAGCGCCTACCTAAACAGGGATAATTAAACCGTGGTTGTATGTTTGTTTGTTTATAACAAAAGCGAGTGTAGCGGTGGATGAGAGGAGGCGCTGCGGAGCTTAGCAGCTAGCTATCGTAAAGTGTGGAGAGAGACCAAACACAGGCTTATTAAGGTGGATTTTTTTGGGGGGGCTTTGCAGCCCCTTCCTTCTCGGCTTTGCTGTGATTTTCTTTTTTGTTTGTTCGTCTAAAACGGCCACGTTCTGTGACTTCTGTCTGAGTTCAGTGTTTTTAATTTTTTTTTTCTTCTGATTTTAACAATCCAGGCGGACAGTTTTCTTTTCTTGAAATCACAGTTTCTAGGAGAAAACTAGGTGCTTTACTTGTGTTTCGTCCGGGTCATATGTTTTTTTTAACGTAAAAAAAAATTTATAAATAAGTTTTTTTTACATGTTTTTATAATTAAAAAAATTCTACGTAAAACTAAAAAATTTATATATATATAATCAAATAAATCAAGAATTATATATTTTAATAAATAAAAATAAATCATAAATATAATTAAAAATAAAATTAGAAAAATCAAGAGATAAATATAGAAATAGATCAAGATATTTAATTTCACAAAATATAATATTTATCCAGTTGTGCTTGCTAAATTTATTTTTAAAATAATTTTTTATTCAAACAAACAATAATAAAATTCAACAAGAACATTAAATTGATTGAATAAAATAAAAGAAAAAAAATAATATTATGTAAAACTGTACATATTAGAAATATTATCTGGAAATAAATATTTTTATTTTAAAAAATAAAGTTTATTTATTAAAAATACAAAAAAAAATTATAGATGTATCAGGAAAACTTCTTCAAAAATTAAATGTATACAAAATAATCAAAAAATGATCGTCATTTAAAAGAGACTCTTTCAACAAAATAAAAAAATAATTATTAATTTAAATATAAATAAAAAATATATATAATTTGAGAAAAAAATATATAAAAAGCATTAATTTAAAAAATTAAAAGAAAAAAAAGATCAAGCATTGTTGGGACTAGCAAACCAAGCCAGCCCACTTGGCCCATTTCATTAGGACCTATGTGACTGGGTCTTTTTTTGCATAGTGACAAAATTGTATATATGAATAGTCCGTCCACATTGCCTTGTGAGGGGACCCACAATGCATTTTGCACAGTAGATCCTCCACGCGTTTTAGATCATTACTTAACTAGTTATTTAACTTGTGTTTTGCCGCAGGTTCGAAATATTTTTTTCTTAAAAAAATTATATATGTAAGCTTTTTCGATGTGTTTTTGTACATAAAAAATCCAAAGTGAAAATAAAAAAGTTTATATATATATCTAATTAAATAAATTGAGAACTATTTATGCAACATAAAAAAATTTATATAGGTCAATTCCTAACCAACCGAAGTTAACTAGCCAAACTTGTGATTCGGGTCATGGACTCAATTGGGTTCAATAATTTTTTTTTATCTCGAATAGACACTTATAAAATTGAGAATCAACCAAATATTAAGGCAATTGGAAAAAAATCAAACTGAAACCATAGTTTTTAAACCCGACTCGGTGGTCGACCCGGTCTAATGATCGGGTCACGGGTCAGATGGATTGACCCGGGTTAACCCGGGTCAACCCAAAAAAAATCCCAATAAAGTAACCCTTCTCCTTAGTCTCTTCGCTTCCAGGGTTGCCTATTGGAAACCATCCCCAAGATCTATAAGCCATAGGAGCCAGAAGGAAGAGATGATACGCTGGATCAAGGTCAGCCCTTGAAATTTCTAAACGTGTACAGGTTCCTTTATTGAATGGAAAAGGTGGAATTTCGATGAAGGATAAGCCTACTGTGATTGGAGATTATTTGGTAAAGAAAGAGATGTAAGCCAAAACGGTCTTTGGCTCGCCTGGGTTTTCACGTTTTTAACTGTGAATGGAGATTAGTATACATGTCAACACATGAAA
>Ga0307515_10020522_pt1 | contig 11779 bp, 3 predicted proteins | sample 17_EM_MG_FD_194513 | JGI IMG/M metagenome (GOLD analysis project Ga0307515, IMG submission 194513) | Populus trichocarpa ectomycorrhiza microbial communities from riparian zone in the Pacific Northwest, United States - 17_EM | ecosystem: Host-associated > Plants > Roots > Unclassified | place...
TTATTTTTTAATTGAAATTTTTTATCTATTAAATTTGGTCTTCATTCTTTTGATTGTTACTTATTTTATTTAAAATAATTTATAAAATGGTAATTATTATTATTTTAATTTCTTCATCTTTTAATTTTTTTTATTTTTTAGATTTGATCTCTATTATTTTGATTATTATTTATTTTATTTGAGATAATTTATAAAATTATATTTTTTTTTCAATTTCATTCTCATTCAACTTTTTAATTTATAAGATTTGTTCCTCATTATTTTAATAAACTTGAAAAAAAAACATTAATAAGTTATTTTCCAGCTTATTTTCCATGACATAATGAAACATTGAAAAATGTTTTACAACATATTTTCTATTACACTACCAAATATCGGAAAATAATTAACTTTTCTAGAATTCATTTTAAAAAAAAATACTACTTTTCAGCAAATAAACAGGCTTGAGAATCAATGCAGTTTCCAAGAAATGGGAACCTGCTAAGGTTTTTCTTTCTATTACTTTCTCTAATTTGTTGTTGCTTTTTTTTTTTCCTATCATTGTTTTTAAGCTTTGAATTTAGTTCAAGTATGTTGGGTATTACTGCAGGTTGCTCCACAAGCTGATAGAGTTCTTTTCCGTCTCGAGGACCTACCTGAGGTAAGGCAGTACTGCAGTTTCCTCTTTCGTATTTCATTTCGTGATGGCCATTTCCCAATGTCATAGATATCCAATTTTTTAAAGTAGTTGTGCTGATTGGTGTGTTTCGCGTCATAGAAATCGTCTGGTGGGGTTTTGTTGCCCAAATCAGCTGTTAAATTTGAGCGGTATCTAATGGGAGAGGTATGAATTATGTGTAATGTAAAATTAATTTGTTTTCACGAGGCAGGATAGATTGATTTTTCTGCTTGCTATCGACATTAATGTTTACTGCTTGAGTTTTCCGTTTTAGGTTTTATCTGTTGGTGCTGAGGCTGGGGAAGTGGAGGCTGGAAAGAGGGTAAACAAATACCACTTGCTTCATTAACGATCGACCCATCTTGCTGGTTTTTGTGTTGTTAATTCTGCTATTCACTGATTTTTTTCATTCCTACAACTATAGCTGTGATCATTTTGATTTACGTACCTTATTTTGCAGGTTCTTTTCTCAGACATCAATGCTTATGAGGTAAGTAGCATTACCATTCGGAGAAACTTCCATCTCACGCGTGAATTCAGTGAGTTTGCTTCTGAAGTTTTTTCCTGTTTGCATGAAGATCAAATCCCCCTTGAATTTCTGGAAGACAGCATGTTGAGTCTGTCAGATTAATATGTTGGAATAGTTGACTATAAAATTATACATCAAACCTCACACAAGAGGTCCCATCTGAGCACATGCTAGCTATGAGGCCTTTTTCCCTGGCCTCCTGAATTTTATCACCCGATTATTGTGGCTTGGTGGATGAAAATGCTTGCTTTCTTGCAACCTTCACAATACCAACTAGTTTTGGAGTTAACCCCTTACAGATTTCTCTTCTTGTTGAGTGCATATGATGTGCAGAGTATGCCATCATTTAGACAGGGGACTATGACAGATATTTTTGTATTTATGACAGTGATACAATTTCTTTCTACTCCCTAGATAGAAATGTTGTTTGTTTGTAGAATCTAGTCAATGCCTTTATTCTATGTGATTATTTGGAGTTGGCTGGTGGTTTTTGGTTCTACCTAGGCCATGACAACCTAGCTTCCCCGGAAGTTATTAACATATGCATGTACCTGCAGATTTTGACCTTTGTAGGTGTAACATTGATTCCTCTGCAATTTGCATGTCTGACCATTGAGATGATGGTCATCAGACCCGTTGTATTTTCTAATTGTGCATTTTTCTGGATGCGTTCTTATTAGATTCCTGAAACTGTGCAGGTTGATTTGGGAACAGATGCTAAGCATTGCTTTTGCAAAGCTGGTGATTTGTTGGCCGTTGTGGAGTGACATCTCTGCATTTCTGCCAACTTTGACAAGACCAACTCCATACAATGAGGGAGTCAACTTGGCTCTCCTGTCAGTGTGAAGTTAAATGAGATCTTCCGACAGTCTGTATTGAAGTATGCTCAGCATTAGGGGATCGGTTATTGTTGCTTTCTTTGTTCTGTGCTGCTAAACCTCCCTCCTTTGATGTGCAATAAACGGGAGCTTTGTTCTGACTTTGGCACGATCCCGAGTTGTTCTGATAGACAATTCTTAGAGCGTGTTAGGAAAACTCCTGGCTGCATGTTTTCAAAATTTTGATTTTTTTTGTTTAGAATTATTATTTTTTATTTTAAAATTATTTTAATGTAGTTAAAAATAAATTTTAAAAACTAAAAAAATATTATTTAAAGAACATACTTAATTCAGCAGTGACAAGCTCTATATTCTATTTGAGAAAATCATATGATCTTTTGTTTTGGATAAAATATGACAAGTCAGATTGTTATCCTGAACTTTAACTCCTTCGATTGACAGGCAGCATGTCAACTGTCAGGTGATAAATCCTTGTCACGGAGAATCAGCAGTTTTTGGAGCTCATTATTATGATAGGCTGGGAACACCGATAACGTCTTTTAAGCATCGGTTCTTGTGAAAAAGAAAAACATTTCTGTAGCTGGTGGCTTTTCCCACCACCGCCATCCTACCGCCCCAAAATAGTGCCTCAGGTTGATTGGGTTACCGTGGGTTAGTTTTTACCTAGTTTAATTTGAAATTCAGGAAAGGTTTGTTGATGCTGGTAAAAATTTCCTGTGGCAATGCATGTACACAATATTATTTTTATATTTTTTTAATATATTCATGTTAAAATTATTATAATTTATCTGAAAAACAAATATTTTAGCACAAAAATGGCAAGTACAAAATGAAGCGTGTTGATTAGATAAAAAAAGTTTTAATTTGAGACATGCTTTTTATTTTTTTATCTTTATTTCAAATTACTCAAAACAAATTTTATATTTACTATGGTTGCTTTTTTATTTTTATTAAATAAAAAACATAAAATAAGAAAGTTATTTTTTTTTTAAGAAAACAATCCGTGAAGGAATTATACTAGCAAATTATTTTGTTTCAAAGGAATTTAAAATCTTATTATTATTCTTACAAAAAATAAATTAATTAACATATAATTAAATATAAAAAAATTAAAGGACTTTCCATGATATGAAATTGAATATTTTAATTTGTATTTATCCCTTAGCTTTTTGACTTGGTTTTAGTTGGTGTCAACAATTATTTTTAATATTTTAATATTTATTAACATATGTAATTTTTAATTTTTTTTATTAAACGAGCCCATTTTTAAAATCAACATTTAAATTCTTTTGATGTTGGAAAATACATCGACGATACTTGCACTTTATTTTTATGTGTTAAAAAAATTCCCATCCGATGGAGTACGAGTTAACTAATTAGTAAAGGAAGAAAGGAGGGAGCATTGGGCTCTGTTGTGGACTTCGGGCTTCCTAGGACTGGGATCCAAAATCTTGACATCTCATTCATTTTTTATTGGAGTTTTGTTTGGTATTATCATTCAATTATGTTTTTTTATTTTTTTTATTTTTTTAGCTTCAAATTAATTATTTTCTGGTGTTTCTGAATCGTTTTAATATATTAATATCAAAATTAAATTAAATTTTATATATATATATATTATATTGATGTATTTTCAAATAGAAAACACTTTTAAAATCAACATCTATTATATTTTCAATCAGACCTTGAATCTATTAAATCTAAATAAGTTTTAAGCTCATTCGAGTTCTCTTTGCTTTTGTGTCAACCTAAACAAATGTGAAGCCTCCAAGCGTTACCATTTTCAAAGTTTGAATGCGGATAAATGAGTTTATTACTTAGATCCTATTTATTTGCAGGAAAGTAATTTTTATTTTAAAAAGTGGTTTTTATGGAAATTAGTTTTTTTTAAGTGGATTATTTTAGCCTCCTTGCAAGGTCAATGGTTTTTAGCTTTAAAGGGTACTAACATCATTTTACTATGCAAATAAATACAAAATGACACAAAAGCCCTCATATAGAAGGCTAATTTTTTTAGTTTTCAAGGGCAGCGAAGTATTTTTTTACTTTACATATAAAAAAATAAATGACTAAATTATCCCCGATCAATTGAAAAATGACACTCGGATTCCCCGGAAAAGATGAATTACCCCTACTACCAAGACAATTAAGTACAATGAAGGACAAAATGGCCAATACACTATCTGAATATACAGTGTTTCTCCTCACAATACATAGTAAATATCTAAGCCGTTTTAGGGTTTTTTTTTGTAATTTAAATTTATATCTTAACTGTAAGAGATAAACCAATTATTTTAAAGGTCGATACCAATAGAAGGATATTGATGAATAGTTTCAAAAAAAAAAAAAGATGAAAGCATATGGTGGCACAATCTATCCAAGAATCCAGAAAAAATCGAGAAGGCTAGGGAAAAGGAGGTAAACTGTGTTGTCACTCCTAGGAGGGCATAAAGTTTAAGGTTGAACATTGTAATAAAAGCTCAGTGATTTGTGATTTAGATGTTAAAACCTGTACCTGACGACTTCTTAGGCAATCCTTGTCTAGAAGAGACATAATTATAGCATCTACAAGTAACTATACAACATATTTACAAGTTAAAACGCAGTCTAAAATGACTAAGAAACGTTAGTAACACCCAAAACTCTCAAGTGTCTAGATTTATTTAGACATGACAATACCATGGATTTGTCATTACTTTTATTTTGTAAGCCATCCTTCTAATATGGAAATGAATATTCACTTTGCTAAGGTTTTTTTTTTTAGTTTATAATGCTCAATCACTTGAACATGGATGCATTATATATTTATATTGGTCACTGAATACATTTTAATTTTATATATCAATTACACCTAGAGGAGTAATGAGCAATTTCATTGAACATAGATTAGCATAAGTTAACTCCATGTAAATAACATTGATAACTATATCTTAATTATAACAAATGGCATTAAGAAAAGGTACATCAAAACAAAAACGCATTGTTTATGGACCCATTTCAACCATGCATTCCATGCATCACTCTCACCATGCCATGTACAGGGGCGGAACGAGGGAAGGTTGGCAGGTGCCTGGGCCCTGTAAAAAGAATTTTCATGGCTACCCCTCCTTGATGAATTTAAAAATTTTAGATCAAGACTAAAAAAAATTAAGTTTTATTCTAGAAATATTTTTCTAATTTGCTGCGACCTTTCAAACGTTACTATAAAAGACAAAATTTAGTGATTAGATGGCCCCATATACATCTCTTAAAAGGCGCAATTATGTTTTCTTTAATAATATTTTTTTATATGATCAAATACAATAATAATCCTAAGTAAGATCACATTAACAATAAAACCAATGTAAATTAACAAAAAAAAAAACCTTTAAGAGAGAATTATGTTATTTAGGGACAACAAAGTAATTTTACTTTTTCAAAAAATATGAAGAGCATAACTCCCCTAATTGAAAGGCATTTAATTTGTTTTTTTTAATCAAAGGTTAAATTAGTAATTTCAGTATAAAAAAGAAATTATTAACTTGGCCCTGAGTAAATTGTTGAAGACAATTGTATCGCAATGAAAAGACCACTTTATTCCCAATATTTAGCTTAAAGGTTAACATTCCACCAAATATGATATCGTAGATGTAGTAGAAAAATTCATCCATGAAATGCTTGTCATGTTGCAACAAAAAACCTTCTTCAATAGGAAAGTGACGGTCACCATAACCGTCCAAGGGATAAAAAGTTAAAAACCAACGATCAAGTCCAAGTCATGATGGAATTTCTCCAATATAATGTAACAGGTCAAATTCAAAAGAAAATCACGACATAAATATAGTGCACTGAATTTGGTTTGTGATCTATTAGGCAAACTGACTCTTCCTCCTGACTCGAGGAGACAAAATTGACAAACATGGCCTTATAGTCCCAAGGATGCAGCACCTTTACTCATAAATGAAGATCTGTATAGTAAGCATTCCATAAAAATGGCATTGCATAGTAAGGGACGATACATTCTTTCTACCCACTTAAACATGAGAGTCAAATGCCCAGAATTTTACTATATGAAACTTGCAACAGTGTGCAGCAGCACAGCAATGGCACCTATGTTTTCAAACTATTTCTCCTTAAGAACAATGCACCACGAGACCAATCCTTGTAACCCAATCATACAAGGAAGTGGAAAGAACTTAGGGTTCATAAACTCGAATAGCAATGGCAGGCAATCAAAGCAGCAACATGAGAACAATGTACGCCAAGACCAACACTTGAACTTACACACACAAGGAAGCATAAAGTAAAGCATGCTGATCTCGAAAACAAGATGCATGCATCAGAGAAGTCCCTTGCAAGTGACAAATAGCCACCAAAGTAACAATGCACCACACAATGAAACCCATGAACAAAAGCAGCGGCAGGAAACTGGAGCATCCTAAATGTGAAAAGAAATTTTGTGCCATTGAGTACTTCCTCACAAATGGAAACTAGTGATCATTTGGTATTAGAAGCATAATGAAGTCAAATGGCAGTTCTGCCAATGCTACTCTTATCAGACTAAGATTATTTCCAATCCCAGCATGAGGATCAAATCCATACAAACACTGAACAAGGAAAACAAACAAAACAGAATGTCATTGTCTTCCACGAAATTCAGGGAGGGAAACCATATGCTCAAATCAACTAGCCAGCGGATGGTTATGAATGTACTCAATAGCAAGGTTACAAGAGTCAATCTTATCGGCTTCCTTGTCTGGAATTTCAAGCTTGAACTCCTCTTCTAGAGCCATTACAATCTCCACATTGTCCAAGCTATCCAAGCCCAGATCTTTCTGGAAATGGACTTCAGGAGACACCTGCAGATAATCATTTGGAATCCAACATCATTAATTTTTTCCCTGTCTGGAAAATGAAGATGCTCGATTTAAACAATAAAGATAAGCGGAACTACAGAGGCAAAATTTGGCATGACATATGGATGTGGTTGCATAGGTGATTTTATGCTCGATATAGAAAATGAAAATATATGCTAACTTAGTAATTGAGGGGCCAAGTAGCAAGCATGAGGCTCAATAATGGACAAGGAGAAAAGAAGAAATGTCTCTTGGTGTGCTTGTTTGTATCTCATGAATAAAAAGAAGCTCCTGATTTACTCTGCCAGGGAGCCCACAACTTATTCTACTTTGCCTTCCGTTCTCTTCTCTCTAAAGAATAGACTGCAGAATTCTGTAATTGAAAAGCTGCAATTATAAATCCTACTTACTTTTCTATTTTCTACAATCGGGAGTTTGTTTAGCTCCCATTTGTTTGCTTATGTAAAGCTCCATAGAAGGCAGTGGCTCCTGCTTTCTCCTTTGATTAAAAAAATTTAAATTATTCGCAAAAATTAACAATAATGGAAACAAGAATTACCCCTTGTGTGTGAGCTAGGAGATTAGCCGCAGGTAACATTCACATGAGAATGATATAAAAGCCATGAAGAGTTATGTCCTGTGAGTGAGCTACTAGCTCAAGCAATGAACAAGATACGCTACCCCAATGGAAATAAGGCCTGCAGAGATGCAGTATGTATGCCTATCTAGAAGCTTAAAAACCGATCGGTTTCTTCTAGGTTGAGGCATCAAAAATTGGATATCCGCGCCACCCAAACAATGTGATCTTAATGTTGTATATAGCTAGTACAAAAACAAAACAAAAGCCACTAAATTCTAAGCATTCGCAGAGAGACAGGGCACAAGGAAAAAGATAAACAAGAAGAAAGCAAGAGACAGTTAGAAAAGACCTCAGAAACCTAGATTGCATATTTTATATTATTTATCAAGGTCAGAAAATTGAATAATCATCAACTTCATACTAAACATTTTCTAATAACTCAGTTAATGTCTCTTCACAGATTTTATTCTATATTTTTTTCCAAATAACATTCAAAACCTAACCAGGATTCTGAAAGATGACGAGTTAAATTAATTAGAAAAACAAAAGGTAAAAGATGAAATCAAATGAATCTCTATTATAGCATAATTAGAATCTAAAGCACATTGAAATTGAAAGGCAAATAAAATTGAAATGTAATGGAATGGAATGAAAGGGAGTTCGGTCTGACCCTGGAAGGATCGACTTTAGGGAAGCTCTTGACAACAGAGACAACTCTGTCGACGACCTCTTCCTTGGTCAGATGGTCATCATGCGACGACATTAACCGGACTGAACCAGACGGAGCACATGGATTTGTTTTGAGTCTTAGGGTTTGCACCGGCACCCGAATGTGACGTAGCACGGCTGCTCTCAATGCCATTTTCCCCTCAGTCTCTCTTTCAATTTCACTTGGGTTTTTGGACTCAACTGATGAGAATATAGTACTTGGATCGTTTGTTCAGTGTAAACTATTTTACGATCAAATATTTTTAAAATTTCTCATGCTTGTTTTCAAGAAAATATCTTTAAAAAAATATAAAAATATTTTTTAAAATTATATAATAAAAAAGTGGATATCAATAAATATTTTATAGTTAATTTTAAATACAAATAATAATTTATTTATAATATCATTTAATTATTTTAATTATAATTTCTATTTCACCATCATTATTATATATATAAAAAAATTCATTACTATCGTAAGTGTCTTTTCACAATCTCCATCTCATCATCATCATTTTTTTCATCACTAATACCCCATTATTTCATTTCAACACCACGAGGTAAAGAACTGGTGGTGGTAAAAAAGTAAACTAGAGGCAGAGCAGAATGTAATTAGTTAGCTGTTCCGTGCTATGCTGCAAGTTTATTATTTAATTTTAAAAAAAATTAAATCTTGATAATGGTAGAAATCAAGACTACTTGAATTCTATATATATATATATATATATATATATATATATATATATATATATATATATATATATATAGGACCCAAGTTTATTTTGGGTTATTTTGGCTCTGCACGGCCAATAACTCAAGGTTATTTTGAGTTCTATAGCGTGCGGGGCTTAAAGATAGTCCGATCTTAACGAGCTCAAGTGCTACGTACACGCTAGGGTGTGCCCAGTACAGAGACAAGAGCCTAAGCATGACATGGAAGCAGGGGTGTCCTAGCATTGCAAAAGAAGCTCAAGCGCCACGTGTTATAAAGTATTTATTTATAATATAAAAAATAATATTTTTAATATTAATACTTTTAATTATAGTAAAAATAATAATATTTATAACACAAATAATACTATTTTTTATATATTAAAACTTTGAATCATTATAAGAATAATAATATTATAACAAAAATAATAATATCTTTTAGGTAAATACTTTATATTCTAGGAAAAATAATAATATTGACAACGCAAATTATAATATTTTTTATATTAATACTTAGAATTGTGGAGTATTTTTAATAATACTATGTCGCAGGCTCACTCTTTATTTTTATAAAAAATGCCATAAAAAATTACAATATAAATAATAATATATTTTTTAAAATTTATTAATTATTTTATTAATAATATTAATTATAATAAAAATAATAATATTTCTAAAAGAAATAATAATATTTAGAATCCTGTAACCCATAAACATCGAGTCTTGATGAAGGACCCAATATAATTGAGCCCTTGTGCTAGACCAATTGATCTTGGATCCTGACACCAGACTCATTTCCCTTGAGTCCTTAGTCATGACCCAAGCGCCACTTATCCTCAACCCAACGGAGCCCAAGCGTCATGTGGGCGCTGGAAGTGTTTACCTATAGGCTTAGCCTCCACCAATAGTGCAGTCCACAATGAAAGCTCTCACAGTGAATAGTAGCATGCGTTCAAGTGAAACACTGATCCCTTTAATTATAGTTAATTAATGAGCTATAAAATTAATTAAACAACAAGAGGTAGAGGGCTAGTAGTGGTAAAACTAATCATTTAATATAAAAAATGACTAAAACTAGTTATTAATTGAAGTATATGAAGTTGGTTTGTATATCTATATTAATAATAATAAAAAAAAACTAGTCATTTACCAGTGTAATGCTTGGGACAAGATTTCAAGTTATTTTTTAATAAAAAAAGAATACATAGATATAAACATATTTTTTAATATCATAAAAAAATTAATTGAGAATTAAAAGGTTATTATATGTATTTAATAAAATAAAATAAAAACTATATGAACATAGAAATCATAAAAAGAATGGTTATCACTAGCCAAAGACTAAAATAAAAAGCTCAAATATATATGTGATTTTTTTTATTTATTTAATTATGATAAAGAAGGATTTTCAAAAGAAATGCAATAATTTAAATTACGTAGAAAAATATAATTTTTAGTATAAATTCTCCTTTTATTATTAATATATATTTTTATCAAACAATATATATTTCTTTAGCTATGATACATGTGTTCTATAAGCAATTAAAATCAATATTCAAAAAAATGTTAATGACTTGGAATAAGAATAAAACAATATATTTTTAATCAAAATATCTTTCCCTTGGCAGTCTTTTCTCTCAACAATTTTTTACCATGAGTTTTTTTAAAAACAAAAACTTATTATAATCTTAAAAGCAAGTTTTAATAAAAATTATTTTGATAATTTTGATGCAAACATATTAAAAAATTATAAAATAATAAACATGAGAAAAAAAATATAAAAAACAATAATATATATTTCATCTGCATTTAGAAAATATGCATGTTATGTCCATATGTAATTACTTGAAAAATAATTGTTAATATTGCCATAAAAAATTCTTGTATTATTTGAAATAATGGCATAATTAGATAATTATCTAAAAATCATTTAAATAAATTTATTAAAAAACAATCTAATTATAAAATGACAAAAAAGAAAAAATAATGAGATAAAAGAAATTGAAGAGCCTAGCCCAAATGAGCTGAATATTCACCCTTAACCCACATGAAATCCCTGGTGCGTCTGATTTTTTTTTCTTCTTACAAGGCAAACATCTACCCCATTCTCAAGTGAGCTACATGTTGCATGCTTAGGTAGACAACGAGTAATATAGCTTTAATGGCTACAAAATCATGATTTAAGTTTTTAATCCTAAAAACTCATATTCAAACCATTTTTCATCTAAAATACATAAAAAATAATATCTCACAAACCTTTATAACTCTGATTCTAACAAAAAATATATATATATTAACCAGTCTAAAAACTCAAAATCAAATAAAATAAAAAAAACTTTCTAAACTTCAATCTACCCTTCTCAATATCATTGAAAGTGAAACTATCTTATTGAATTTATATCAAAGATGAAATAATAGAAACTAAAATTAAAGTTACTAGTGGTCAGAATCTGGCCGCTCAAAAGCTTTATCTCTTCATAAATTTTTTCGATGATTTTCTTTCTACTCTTAGAATCATGGGATTGAAATGTAAAATAAAGAAAGTTTGAGGCCTTGATAAAAAACTAAAAAACATAAGGGACTAAACATACAAAAATGTTAAATTAAGGGATTGAAGTATAGATTTACTCGAATTTCGAATAGAAAACAAGGAGAAAAGAATGTCACTTTTCATCTATATTATTTTTTATCCTTATCCTTATGATTTTGTTTTTCACAATCTCTAAAAAAAATATTACATGTAAAATGGACATGCCATTCAATCCCGAAATAAATTTTAACACCCCAAGTATGCAATAACATGCAATCCAAAAAGAATAAAGAAAAATCAAAGACGACCAAAAAAGAAACTGGGAGGATCGAATTTAAAGAAATCAAAGTTAGAGGAGTAAACCATCACAAAAATAAATATTCAAGGGA
>Ga0307515_10020523_pt1 | contig 11779 bp, 5 predicted proteins | sample 17_EM_MG_FD_194513 | JGI IMG/M metagenome (GOLD analysis project Ga0307515, IMG submission 194513) | Populus trichocarpa ectomycorrhiza microbial communities from riparian zone in the Pacific Northwest, United States - 17_EM | ecosystem: Host-associated > Plants > Roots > Unclassified | place...
TCTTTACTATACCACCTTTACTATTTCCGTAAGGTTTATATCCCTTAACCCGCCGGCGTCCTACCGGAAGCTGGTCCGTGCCCGAACACCAGAATGAAAATAACATGTATGGCTAATTACTATTAACAATGCCTTCCAATCGTACTCCTAATAATATAGGCCTTGTCCAACCGACTTAGTATAACGTTCAGCCGAATTAATATGCTAAAAAGCCACCACCGAAGCCATGGTCGTTGCCCGATTTTACTCCTACGACGATTCAATTTGGTTGATCTGATTGGCTAGTCCTTATCGATAACGGTAGGACGCAATCCGGCGGGTTAAGGGATAAAGATTTATTAATATCTCCATTCTTTATTTAGCTATACTACTTATTTTCTTTACTTAATATAGTAATAACGATATTCTTAGCTTATATCTATAATTCGCCTTAAATAGTAATGTTTCTATTCCTTCTTAAGGTGTTATATTATATGCGAACTATATAACTAGTAATAATAATACCCAATTATTCTATATATAATTAATATAGTATCTTAAGTACTATTCTAGTGTCTAATTTAATCTTTCCGTTTAACCGTCTGTCTGTAAATAATATACAGTAAAAGTTACTACTTAAACTTTTTACTCCGCTAAGAATACCTCCTAGAATACTGTTATAAATCTTAGATCTTTATCCAATATAATTTTATTTAGTGCTTCATATTTTATAAATACTTCTTTAATATAGATTTTAGCGATATCTTTCGCTAAGATTTCTTCTATGCATGCTATAAAGTATCCCTACTTTATTAGCTTATTTACTATTACTAAAATTACGTTATAATCTTACCTAGTAATAGGATCTCTTAATTTTAGCAACTTTATAATAAAGTCCTATAATATAACCTCCTATAGTCTCTTTAGTATTTTAATAGGTTATAGCCCTCTATATAGCTTATGCCTTATTAATTTATTTCTTTAGTAATCTAGATATTCCTTTATAACTTATCTTACTAATCCCTAAATTCTATTAATAATATACTCCTCCTAGAGTCTTAATACTAAGCCTATAGCTCTATTATGTCCTTAAGTTAATCCCCTATAGAATAACTTAATAAACTCTTTTATAATGTTTCTTGGCACGTATATTACTTTTTAGTTTTTATACTACTTTAAGTTTAAATTCTCTACCTATATATCTTAGATCTTTTATACCTATTTACTTTTTAGTAATTTATAGGTTTAACTAATTTCTTTTATTACTATAATTTTTGGATAATTATATCTAATTAATCTATCTATGTCTTTTTGCAGTAAAGCCCCTAATAGCTTTTTATTATTTTATAGTTTAGCCTTTTTACTTAAAGCATCTGCTTGTGCATTATCTATACCCTTAGTATGCTAAATCTTAAAATAGTATTCTATAAGTATCTCTACCTATCTAACCTATCTTTAATTAAATTCTTTTATTATTAGGAACCTTGTTAGGTTCTTATAATCTATTTTAACTATAAATAGCTTTTCTATACCTTGTAAGAACGCTCTCTATTTTTAAAGTGCTATAACTATATATAATAACTCCTTATTATAGATATTATAGTTTAGTTCTAGTGGTGTTATCTTCCAACTATAGTATACTACTAGGTGCCATCTATTTTTATATTTTTATAGAAAGTATGCCCCTAGTATAAAGTCTAATATATCTATTTTAACCACTATCTCTAGTTTTAGTTAGTAGATTTTAAGGATTAGGTCCTAAGTAAATAACTCCTTAACCTCTTTAAATAGTTTCCTTTACTCTTCTCCCTATATCTAAAGTTCTTCTTTCTTTATTAGCCTTATAAATAGCTTAATATCCTTTAACCATTAAGCTATAAACCTTCTACAGTAATTATAAAACCCTAAAAATAACCTTAATTACGTAATATTTTCTAGTTTTTGCTAATTTACTATAGCCTTAATCTTCTTTAAATCTATACTAAGTTAGCCTAGTTTAATAATAAATCTAATAAAGTCTATCTTCCTAGTAAAGAACTTATACTTCTTAATTACTACTAGTATCTATTCTTTATATAGTCTTCTTAAAACCTATTTAACGTATTCTCCGTACTCTTTCTTACTTATTAAGTAAATAATAATATTATTAAGGTATACTATAATAAATTTATCTAAGTATTCTCTTAATATATTGTTAATACGCTTCTAAAACGTTGCTAGTGCATTTATAAGCCTAAACTGCATTACTAGTAGTTTATATAGTCCTTCCTTTAACCTAAAGGCTGCCTTTTATTTACCGCCTTCCTTAATCCTAATTTAATAGTACGCCTATCTTAGATCTATCTTTATAAAGATTTGCGCATTACTAATCCTATCTTAGATTTCGCTAATTAAGGGTAAAGAATACCTATCCTTCCTAGTAATACTATTTAACTATTTATAGTTAATATATAGCCTAAGTTTTCTATTTTTCTTTAGTACGAATAATACTAAATAGCCTGCTAATAACTATAATGGTCTAATATATCCCTTTTATAAGTTCTCCTAGATAAACTCCTTTAGTGCTCTTCCTTTCTCTTTAGTAAGCTTATAGATTAGAAAGAACCTTAAACTTATTCCTAGTTCTAATTCTATCTTATAGTCCCATGCTATATACTTTAATAGCTTTTTACTTTCTAGTGTTTATAGTTTTTTACCGTACTTATGGTATCTCTTTAGTATATAACTTAATCCTTTATCTGTTTCTTTATAGGTTACTCCTACTTAGTACTATACTATCTTAGCCTGTTATTATATTCTATAGCATTAAGTATCCCTAATATTAACCTAACCTATAATCTAATTAATCTTTAGATTATATTTCTATAACTAAGGCATTCCTAATACTACCTTATTATTTCCTAATAGTAATATATTAAAAGACATCTTAATTTATCTCCCTTTAATAGTTATTTAAATAGGTCCTATTTTAAGATTAATAATACCTCCTCTATAGGCTATTAGATCTTCTAAAATTGTTACTAATAGATATAGGTGCTCCTTTTACCTATATAGTAGCTCTATCCTTTTTACTACTATTAGTAAGATATGGTTCCTTATTGCTCCACTATCTATTAATACTTTAAACTGCTAATCTTGCTATTTAACTTATAAATTTAGGTATTATCCTTAAATTCCTTTAAGGGTTTAAGGCTTTACTACTAGCTCCCTTTAGTCCTATAGGCCTCTATTTTTCCTAACTATTAGCTACTAGATTCTTATATACTTAACTTACTCTTTAGCTAATACTTTATTTATTTCTTATTTTTAATATACTATAGACATATATTCTCTAGGTATTCCTACTACTATTATCTATCTAAGTATTTTTCTATAAGGAATCTTTCTAGTTAAAGTATTAAGTCTCCTAACTCCTAAACTTCTACTAAATGCCAGCCATGTATATACTTAGTATTCTTATACTATTACTTATTTAGCGCCCAATATATCCTTATAGGGTATTTCCGGTTTTTCTTTTTTAGATTTTTGTATATCTTGTATATATTATCTACGTATACAATCTATAATAGCGTATAGTACGCTAGGTGCTTTAGGTTAACTCTTAACTTATCTTTATTCTTAAGTTTAAACCTTTATTATATTAATCTAAATATTATAACTTTATTCGCAGGTACTAAAATACACCTTTTGCTTCTCTAGTCCTCTAATTATTCCTCTAAATCCTTTAATATTATAATTAAGGCTCCCTTAATATAATTTATTGCTTTTTCCGTAATTGGGTAGTCCTAAATAACTTTCTCGTCTAACTATATATAGAAATCTTCCTATTTGTTATTGTGCCTTTACCTATACTACCTTTAGTACAGCTGCTGGAGTGTATACGGCCTATCTATAAGGAAGTATCTTCTTATTATTATATTATAACAGCCCTTTATATACCGTTCCTTAAACCTAGTTAGAATCCCTAAATCCTCTTTATTTTCTAGTTTAATAAGCTACTTAGCTCTTAGCGTGCCTACTTTTAGCCTATTAGTAATTCTTCGTACTAGCGCTTTGTCCCGTATATAACCTAGTATACTAGATCTTATATCTTATCCTTTCTTTTACTATGCAAAGATTTTTGCTCTAAACTTATCTATAGTTTTTTGTAGTTTACGTCTTATAACTAAATCCTTAAAGTTCTCTTACTTCTTAATTATAATATTAACTTTTTAATCTTTAGGCTAAATACTGTATTCCCCTAGTAAGTCTTCTAGGTCTATATATCTGTCTCTTAGTCTAATTACTATTTATATTATAGATTCTCTAATCTATAGTAAAGCCATTTACTTCTTACCTATAGGTATTTTAATTTATACTCTAAATTCCTAGTCCCTTAGATTCTTTAATCCTAAGCTTACTTCTTTTTTAAGCTATGCTCTAGCCTTAGTCTAACTAGGCTTTACTAGTATTTTTATCTTATCTTAAAAGTCTTAAATCTCACTTATCTCGTCTTAAGAGTTTTATACCTTTAGGAAACTTCGTCCTAAGCTTATTTATATATTACTAAACTAAGCTATTACTCTACTCTATTAGTTATTATCTATTATAGGTCCCTAAGTATACCTTATTTTATCTTAAGAATCTTAGTCGTTTTTTATCTCGTCTTAAGAATCTTAAGCCTTTAGCCTTTTACCTTTATTAAGTAGTAAGCTAGCACTAGCAGTTATCTACTTCCTTAATTATTTCTAGATATTACTCCTTCCGTCTTATAAAGTAATAGATGCCGTATTTAATGGTATTATAATACCTATTATTAAACCTTACTCTATAGCGGTCTTAGTCTTTACTTCTATTATGTTATTAAGGCTTAGATACCCCTAGTTAGTTCCTTTTTCTTTCTTAGCGCTATTAATTAATAAGTACTCTAACTTTATTATTATTATTACTAATCTTTATCTATATATTACTATAATATCTTAATCTAGCTTATAGAGTTAACCTTATTCTTTATCTAACTTTTTAGTTCCTTTAAGTCCTTTTAACTCTAGCTTTTATAGCTAATAGCTTACGCCGTACTTAGCGTTCTTATAAATTTAGTATACGTTATTATAATAAAACGCAAAACTTTTAATTAAATATTCTTTTATTCCTTATAGTATACTATTATCCCTTTATATATATATATATTATATATTATTAGTCTAGTTCCCTTTACTATATAATAACTCTAACTACTTCTATAGTCTCTAGCAAAATAACCCTATTTTCTATAATTTATATAAGCTCCGTCTTTAAACTATTACTTTTGCTATAGAGTCTACTTAAACGTCTTCTGTTAATAAGATTTTTAGTTTAGCCTATACTCCTTAGTCCTATAATTACTTAATCCTTAACTTCTGGGTTTTTATAGTTATTTCCTCTACCTTTTATAGGTTTCTTTGGTACCGCTTAGGTCTATTAGCTTTACGCCATACTATAGTTTCTAATTTAACTTTAGTTATTGCGTACTTTATACCTTATATAACTATAGAACTCTATCCTAGCCTCTCTTAGCCTGTTCCCTTTAGAAGATCTTATTATTAATTTTAATTGCTTAATCTATTAATTTCCTAAGGGTGTCCATATCTTTTATTAGAATAATTACGTCCTAAACTTTTACTTTAAGTCCCTATTTATACTATGCTATAAGCGCCTTATTATTCTATTTAACCTATATAGCTAACGTCTAAAACTACATTATATACTTAATTACTAAGGTTTACTGTGTTAGGTCCTAAAGCTTCCGTTTTATAATAGTTATTATTTTTAGGTCCCTAAATATCTATATTAATTATTCTATAAATCTAGTCTAGCTTATAAATATATATTATACTTCCTAATTAGTGGTTATTATACCATTATTTTATATTTCCGTAAGATAGGGTTTAAACTATTTAAGTGCCCTTCCTATTAGAAATAATCCTGCGTACGCTACCTAATCTATAAGTATTACTAACTTTGCTCCTTCTTATGTGACTTTAAAGTATATTTATATAAGGAATCCTTTAAGCTTTAATCTCTCTTCTAAGAATCGTTTAATTAAAGGTAACTTAACTTTAGCTACTCCTATTCTATTAACCCTTTGCTTAAGTGCCCTATTATTATCTATTAACTAATTAACTATTGCCTATAACTATCCGACTGTAACTAGTTGTAAATTAGTATCTGCTATACTAGTGTTATTACCTAACCCTAAGGTCGTTACTGCCATTAATAGCGTTATTATAGCTGCTTTTAGTAGTATATTATTTAACTTCTAATACTATAACTATAGTAGTAATTATATAACGGAACCTTGTAGTAGGAACTACAGTAAATTTATTAATAGGCTAGGTGTATAGGTAATATAGGAAAGTTAATAACGTAATAATAACTAGTAGAGTGGTTACCTAATAGATTAACTCTAATTGTATTCTGAGAATTACTATAAAGAAAGGAACTATTTAGGTAGGAACTAAGGGTTCTTAAATACATAACTATACTTCTAAGAAAGTCCTTACTCTATCTGCTCTGTTTACTTTATTTGCTTTGTTATAGATCTTATAGATTATATAGATTATATTACGTGACCTCGGCTACCATTCTTTATTATATGGTTCCACTGGATCTATCCTAGACCGTGCCTGTATCAACCAACTAGCTTCTTTCGACTCTTTTCCAAGTAGTCGTAACATCGTACTTAAAGCGTCCGTAACACGGCGACCGAGTTTAATTCCCAGGTTATTTAGCCTCCTTGCGGGATCTGGATGGTATTGTGAGTGTGATATGTGAGCGGATGGTCTAGGAAATTCATCGGATGAATGGATGAAAGAGGCTATTCACGATTAGAATAAGAGCGAAGCTTCGCGACATATTTTTGGTGGCAATAAGTATTCATGGTCTAGGCGCGTCGTAACGTATGTTAGGTCTTAGCACGCTTTATGCGAGTTTTAGTGTTAATTAAAATATCCCCCATAAGCGCCATTCTCATAACTCTCTAATTCAGTAGCATCCCTTCCAGGGGGGCAATAGACCCTTACGACCATTCCACGTCCGTTTTGCCCTTCGTAAAGCATCGCGTAAGCAAATTATAAGACATTAGACGTGGAATACTCACGAACGTGATTGACGTCATGAGTCCTCCAACTCTGATCTTGGAAGCAGGTTTGAAGGGCCCATTGAACATAGTTTGCGTCGACGGAGAATGCAATAAGGGCTAGGAAGAGAGGCAGTTCACCGGTCAACCCGCCATACTGATGATGTTCGGTACGATGTGATTCCGGGGCATGATAGTGCTCAGGGAGGAGCATTTTAGGCCAGGTTTGATCGGGCCTTTGAGTTCTTAGTTGGCTGTGCTCTCCAGCATTTGTTACGTAGGAAGAATAAGTTTGCTGTCCATTATCCCAGTCCTCATAGTCAAACGACAGAAGATGCCAACCTTCGTCTCCGCCTTCCGGAGCATCTTCTAAATTTTGATCTGCTGTATCATCATCCCCATCCCCAACTTGTACCGTGGTGACATCACATTTAGACGCCCAGAAAATGCCATTATAATAATACACGGAAAATGTCTTAAAGTGCGAACAGCTACCGGGTAGATAGGCCACCTGAGAGATGGACTGTCCATCGCAATACCAGTACAGGCCGGAAACACCGCCTCCAATCATTTGGTTCGTGCCTAGGGATTTTGGTGGATACCATGTCCCCACAGTATCCACAAAGGACATGTGGTTCGGGTGTTCTCGCATATAATCAATGCGGAAATAGTACGGAGGCTGGTGTAGTGGCACTGATTAGAATCCTACTTCAAACCATTCAATGGCATACTAACCGACATGGCAAAGGAAGATTTCTGGCCACTTTTGGTGGCGTAGTCTTTAGGCGTGATATTGATCGCCTGCCGTGCTACTTGAATGGACTCTTCAGGGTCTTCTATCTTTCCTGTGCGTTCATATCGGCTTTCAAGTTTATTTCCTAGGTTATTTAGCCGGGCTGCGGGATCTGGATGATCTTCGGGTGTAATGTCGACCGCCTGCCGCACCACTCGAGTGGCCTCTTCGGGGTCTTCTATACTCCCTTTGCGTTTATATCGCCTTTGAAGATTACCTCCCAAGTTATTAAACTTCCCTGCGAAATCTGAATGGCCTTTAAGCGTGAGGTCCGGTCTGGAGCCTACACTGTGAGGTGACGCTTCTTGTTCCGGCCTTGTTTCTTCTTTGGGATCTTTGTTCGCTGGTAAAGACGTTGACGCTAGAAGGCTTTGGAAGCTAAGGCTAATAGATTTTGTCGAAATATCAGATCTAAGGCCTTGTGCATTCTCGGAATTGCCGTCTACTCCAGATTCTGACTCTTCTCCTAAAAAAATACTTCTAGGAACAGAAAAGGTCGCAAATGTTTCCAAATGAAAGGACAGATGGTTGTCTAGTCCTTTTTTGAACGGACCTTCTATTAGGCAAATCGGGCATTTTGTACGTGTGTCCACAACCCTTGACTCGCAAATATCTAGCAGGTTTTGAATTTGGGCCTCAGTGACGCCTTCACTGTGCTGTGACCGCAGATGACCTCGCAGCTCTGATGATGAAGCGAATACAGCATTGGCATGGCCAAAGCATTGCCAGATCCTGCGGTGGACCAACCGTTCATGCTCTAGCCAACGGTGTCTGCTGCTATACATCTGAAACGCGTCAGAGCAGTCAGGATAGGTGCAGATATACGGTTGGAGATCTTGAAGCACATGGGTTCTGCCTCAGTCAGTTTCTATCATCCGTTAAGACTATGTAAAAAAAACGAGACCCACCTCCAAGTGCGGTTCTTCCCATGTCGAGAAGGACAAATTATCCCGCAATAGGGGCAGGGGAATTCAGCTCCGCCCAAAGCTGCAACCGGTGCGGGCGGTAAACAAATACTGTTACCATGAAGACCAAATGCTGTAGAGGCATATGAAATCACAGATTGCGTGTCGGAGGAATCGTCAAGCTTGCGATCATATGTTGTAGCTTCAGTACCAGATAGAATCGATTTCCCCATAAGACTTAGTGCGGCAATATGTCCGGCTGGTTGAAGTCGTTGAGGTAACTGGCCGGCGTTCGGATCAGCCACGACGTTCGTCGATGCAGAATAGCTTTGTGGCAAAGCAGGGGCACCCGCGAGCTTCTTCGCGTGCCTTTGCCAGTACCGAAGTGCTCGTCGACGCTTTGTGATAGTAATGGCCAGGCGCTCGGCCAAGTACATCTCTTCTTGTTCATCTTCGGAAGTTCTAGGAAAAATACTGGACATCTGCTGCGCAGCATCCTTCCGCAGTTGCTTGAACGATTCGAGAACATGGCTATGGTCGTAGTTGGCGTATTCTGCAAACTTGTCAATATTAGTTTCTTCGTCAATCTCTTTGTAGAGTGCCGGTTTCAAAGACTTTGTTTTGGTTGCAACGTTTCGAATCCTGAAAGACAGCTTGCACAGGTCTGCCAGAATATCCATAATGGTGAGCATATGCTGGCTAAGCTCAGTAGCAATAAGTTCATCCTTATTTCCTGTTTCAGATTCATCTTCCGAGGATTCTTCGCTTAGGTACTCAGGTTTTGGCAGTTTCTCAAGGGGCAACCTTGTTCCATTGGCGACTTGAATACCTAGAATGAGGGTCAAATCATACTCTAAGCCCAAGAAAGAGAATCAGCGAAGCGACAGGGAGGCTTCCTCGCGAAACTCCTCCGAATTTCTCTTACAGGTGTGTAATCTAGAACAATGATAGTTGACGAGCGTACTCCTTGGTTATTGCCTTCAACAAGGGTTTATAATGGAGACTCCTGAGATCTGATATCCACTTACTCTTCTGAAGAGTCAGATCTAACTTCGTCAAAAGCTTCATCACGTTCGTCTGCATCACAGTCGACTCGCGCAACCGGAAATCTAACGAGCTTCGACCGCTCTGCAAAGCTCCGAGATTTCCAGACCAAATTTTGAAGCGCCCAAGTTCTCCTTCAATCTTCCCCGGCGGCATCGACTCGCGATGGTCCTGTTCTCCGGTCGCCAGGGCTGCCGTCAGCCGGGAGAAACTCCGCATGCATAATGAAGTCGAGTTGGCAATTGTAGTCATGATGGTTTAACATATGTCCTCGGGTAGGATTCAGGGTAAGCAGAGCCCGTAAATCGATATGATGTGTACATTTTCACCTTTCGTGAAGTGGGTTAACCCATGCGATTTGCTTTTTCATCCTAGCGCCGCCCAAAAAATGTGGGGATTGGGCTTCCCCGCACGGTTTCTGCCACCAGGACGTAACATGAAACCTTAAACTTTACCATGCGAGCCTTCCTCTAGCCAAGGTGCGGTTCCCCTGTCATGGCATCTCTGAACAAGAGATGAAAGCGTTAACAACAACAACGAGGAGGGTAACGCATTCGCCCTTCACTGCGGTTCCTCTGCATTTTGAAATCGCCGTCGAACAATGTCTGGGATTGAGATTGCAGGACTCATGTTGGGAGCGATTCCGCTCGTCATTTCTGCACTAGAACATTATGAGAATGCTCTAGACTCGACAATTGCTTTCATAAAATGGAACCGGGAACTGTCCACGGCCATACAGAAGCTTTGGTACTACTACCGGATCACCGAACATCTCTACACTTGTGACACTAACTTTAGATGGCTCATGGCAGGTTCCAGCACACATCATATGTGCAATCAATCCAACTTCTTCTCATTCCTATTACAACAGACGAAGAACTTCATGATATGATGGACGATACCGACAACGCTTTGTGGACGAGCGACGACATGGCGGATGCTTTGCGGAAAAGGCTAGGCGGCGCCTACCAGGCGTATATGCGGACCATATGGCAAATGGAAGGAATAACAAAATCCTTGGCTGAGAAATTGGACATCGAAGGTGCAGACAAGGTATGTGGTTCTGTTTAACTGTAGCATGTGTAAATGGCGATCTAATTCTCGATAGGTTAGTCAGCATGGCCTCGAAGCGATCGTCCTTGCCAATCCACCCTCAAAGAAACATGGCATACTAGAATTTCAGTTCAGTAAACGTGTGAAATTCACAATGAAAAGGCAAAGAGTAAGGAAGCTGCTCGAGGAACTCGAAATTTGCAATAGACGGTTGGATACATACGCCAACAAGGCAGAGAAACTGGAAGAGCCATATAAGGCTGAGAAAAAGCCAAAATTTGCCCTTCCTCTCCGGTCGATCGAGGAGAATGCGGCCAGATTGTACGACGTTTTATCTCGGACATGGTGCTCGGCTCACTCTTCTCATCATGCTGGCTTACTACTCGAACAACGTCTGGTCAGGAAGCGAAAGCGAATGGCCAGCCAGCAAGGGGGGCGTGCGGAAGAATGCGATGTCAACTGCTTTGGGATCTCATTACTCCAGAGTCCGTCCACGAGGAAGTGGCTCGAGGTGGAATTCAGGTTGGCAGAAGCAGCAAGTAATAGTCAACAAGTCAGGTTCGTACACCAGACCGTCGAGACCAGAAGGTGATACTTAACTGCTGCACAGTTCGGCTGTACAATTAGTGGTCTCAGCGCCGCCTCCTACGCCAGGCTCCCAGGCTCCATATCTAGACCCCTCTCGGCTTCAGGTAGTGACGAATCTGTGTTCTGTCCTCCAACAACCAAGCCATCCTTGGATAGGCTTCTGTTTGGATAGCGAAGGTCACTTAAGAGGTGCACAGACTTGCTGATAAACAAACAATTCAAACCATGGATCTTCGGTTTGGTTGATTGGATATTTTGAAGCTTCAAGCTTGTTTGTTTCGTTTGGTTGATCAAACTAGCAAACGGTTTGGATAGATTTGA